>Ga0180433_10000239_pt1 | contig 97836 bp, 63 predicted proteins | sample SS_ome_8_FD_132980 | JGI IMG/M metagenome (GOLD analysis project Ga0180433, IMG submission 132980) | Hypersaline lake sediment archaeal communities from the Salton Sea, California, USA - SS_1_D_1 metaG | ecosystem: Environmental > Aquatic > Non-marine Saline and Alkaline > Hypersaline >... | reverse complement strand
GAGTGCGTAGACCCATCCGGATGGCGGGTCGTCGTTGTAGGTGTCGTAGCTCCAGAACGTCGCGCCACCCTCGTCGGCGAGGATCGCGTACGCGGTCCGTCCGCCCCACGCCGTCCCGAGCAGCGCCTCCTGCTTCCCGTCCCCGTTAAGGTCGGGGCAGACGTTCACACACATGTCCCCGTAGCCACAGCCGCCGCTCACCCCGCCCGGAGGCGATACGCCCCAGACCTCGTCGCCATCGAGGCCGGAGAGCAGCTTGAAGTGACCGCTCGCGAGTCCGGTGTGGTCGATCTCGACGAGGATGTCCGGGAAGCCGTCTCCATCCATATCCTCAATGGGATGGACACAGCGGATGTGATCGCCGACGGGGTACTGCCAGATCTCGCTGACCTGGCCGGCGTCGGCCGCGCATGCGAACACGACGAGAGCGGCTGTGGCCGCAACCCCCGTCCAACGGAGCGTATTGCCGAGCATGATGACTCTCTCCTGCCTGGTGTGCGATGCAGGGTGCGCCGGTCTGCGCCGGGCGCGCGGAATCAGCTGGTGGGCTCCACTCCAGTGAAGCACCGACTGTAACGGGTGTCAAGCCGGTGCACTGCGTCGGGCGGACCCGCAAACAGGAACAGGAGGAAACGGACGGAGTGTGTCCGTGTTCCTCCTGTCATGGAAGGGGAGCCGTCCGGAGACGGCCCCTCGCCCCTCTCGGGGCGCCCAGGAATGGTCAGCCGCGACCCCTGAGTTGTGCCATGACGGACATTTACAGGAAGAGGTGGATAGCTGTCAACCAAAAAGTGTCCGGCGTTCGCTAATCCACATCGCGCGTGCTGACATAGTAGTCGTCGTAGAAGATGTGTCTGAGACCGCACCTCGTGCCGAGAAGCAGATTGACCTCGACCTCGCCCGAGTGGCGACGGAGCAGACGCAGCCCCTCTGGTCCGGTCTCGAAACTCTTGTCGAGCGTGATGAGGACCACGGGAAACGGCGGGTCGGCGACCTTTCCTGTGATGCGCACGGGCGCGAAACCGTCCGTGGAGATCCAGACATCACCGTCGAAATGGCGGCGGTCCCTGACGGTCGCAGTCACGTTGAGGTGGTACGTCTCCTCACCGGCGATCGAGTCCCTCCCTGCGTACCGGATGTCGTACTCGTCAGGCCTCAACTCGGGTCCTATGAGGCTGTCGAGCGTGTAGTCCCCGGCGGGGTGGGTGATCTCGGAGAAGACCTCGCGGCGCTCCATCCCGTCAGCGGGAGTGTAGACGAGGACGGCCTCCGACGTCCTCGTCGAACCGTCGTCCTGCGGCTCGATCATCGTCTGTTCGACGCGCAGACTCTCCACGATCGCGCGCTCGCGCACGATCAGGGCATTGTATCGTGTGAGGATGTCGATCAGGTCTGGTTCCGACGGGGTGACGGACCGGGCGGCGCAGGGAACCGAGAGGCCGAGCGCGAGCGCCCCGGCGGACAGGGCGATGGCGGCCCATGAATAGAGACCGCGGCGCCGCGTCACTCCCTCTGTCGCCCGATGGTACGTCTGCCGCATGGGTGTGTCCCCCCTCCGGAGTGGAGCACTCTACCGCGCGTCCCACGGGCTGTCAACCGGTCCCGCCCCAGCGGACCGGACCGCGACCCGGGATCAGCCCGTAGCCCGGTTGCGATGCACCCACCGGCCGCGGCTTGACGCGCCCGCGGTTCGCCCGCATACTCGGCCGACGATCCGCAACACACCCGGGGCGGCGGCGTCCCGCGAAGGGAACACAAAATGATACGCACGATCTCCGGCACGATCGACCCGCGACCCAGCACTGTGCTCCGCGCGACTGCATGCCTTCTCGTGTTGATGGTCGCAGCGTGCGGGGCGTCCGAGATCGACCTCACGTCCGATGCGATCCACAAACTCGTCGGACTCAATCCGGGCGACGAACTCGGCTGGAGTCTCGCGGTCGGCGACATCGATGGAGACGGGATCCCCGAGCTGGCCGCCGGCGCCCCCGGCGCCGATGGTCACGCGGGTGCGGTCTACATCCTGAGCACGGACGAGCTCACCGCGCGTGAACCCGGGTCCTGGGGCGACAGAGCCATCCGGATCGAGCATGAGGTGCCTGCCTCTCGGTTCGGCAGCGTGCTGCTCTTCATGGATGTCGATGACGACGGCAATGACGAACTCATCGTCGGCGCGCCCGAGTCAGCTCCCCCAGGCGAGATTCGAACGGGTCAGGTGTTCGTATTCGATCTTCCGGCGACATCAGCGTCGCTTCGTTCATCGCATGCCTCAACCGTCATGTCGGGCGACGAGAGCGGTGACGGCTTCGGGGGGTGTCTCGAGTCGTGCGACATCGATGGAGATGGACGCGCCGAGCTGCTCGTCGCGGCTTCGGGTGCCGATGACGGAGCCCGTGTGAATGCCGGTGTAGTCTACGCGATCTCGACAGCGCAGATGATGTCAGCGGGGATCCACCGCGCCGCCGACATCGCCGTCGGCGCAGTCGCCGGCTCTGGTGCCGGAGACGCGCTGCGCACGGTCCGTGCTGCTGATATCGACGGGGACGGCACCGCCGAACTCGTCCTTGGAGCGCACCAGTTCGACCCGCCCAGGCACGACGGTGGCGGCACGGGTCGGATCGAAGACGCGGGGGCGATCTACATCGTGCCCGCGCACGACATGATCTCCGGAGAGCCGCTGAGGAGCATTGCGGTCACCGAGATCGCGACCGTCCATATACACGGTGTGACCGAGCGAGCTTTCGTTGGATTCGGGATCGAGATCGGTGACATCGACGGAGACGGTGCAAGCGATGCCGTGGTCTCGGCGCACGGCGCCGGACGAAGCGACGGCCGCTACAGCGCACGCGGCTCAGCGTTCATCCTGTTCGGAGACTGCGATGCCGGGGCCGTCGGGCTCCCGGACCGACTTGAGAGCGAACCACCCGTGGGCAGCCGGCACGCGAGAGCCGTGACACTCCAGGGTCGATCGATGTGGGATATCTTCGGGCTCTCCCCTCTTGTTGTCGACCTCAACGGCGACGGATTCGACGACGTCGCCGTCACCGCGCAGTTCGTCAACGGAATGAACGGCGAGCGGAAGCGCTCCGGCGAGGTCTACGTGTACTGGGGAAGTCTGCGGTCGGTCATGAGCGCCAAGGGGGGTACCGCGGAACGGGCGGACCTTGTGATGACGGGAGCAGCCGGGGACGCCGTAGCTGGCGCGCTCGTTCCCGCGGACATCATCGGCGACGGCCGTCCGGAGCTCGTGCTCGGCGCTCCCGAAGCATCGGGTCTCGGGGAGGAGAACACACGCCGCGGTCGGATATACGTGACTCCCTCGGAGCTCCTGCGGGCGCGCTGAGAGTCCCCACCACCGGGAGCCGCTACTGCTGAGAGCGTCCCCGTCGTAGCCTCCGCCGGGTGACCGATCGCTACCCCGCGGCCGCCCTCACCTTCCTCCCTCGCCGTCGCCGGGGTGACCTCTGCTTGTCATCATTGAAGACGATCCAGTACTGGTCCTCCGCGACCGCCGCCTCTTCCTCGCTGAATCCGATCCGCACCATCACGCGTTCCGCGAACGCATCGGCGTCACGTTCCTGATTCCGCTTGTCGGTCTTTGCAAGATAGTAGTGTCCCCACTCGTGCGCGACGAGGTACCAGACCGCGAGAACAACGGTCTCGGGGTCATCGTCCGCCATGTGATGGAGGTTGTGGATGAACCCGAAATCGTAGATGGGAATGGTGGCTACGTAATCGTCGTCGGTCAGAGTGACCTGACCGCCGGTCGTATCCCAGTGCCTGAGTCTGAGCGATCTCGACGAGTAGCTATCCCGCACGCGGAGCGCGCGGTAGACGAGCGTCCCGACCTGGCTGTGGACGGTTGCCGTGTAACGGAACCCCGACCGTACCCGCTTGAGCCACTCGACCTCGTTCTGAAGCTTGTCGCTCACGTTGCGCTCCCGATGCGTTTCACGCTCTGCGGACGATCGCCGCGGCTGCGGCTCTTCCGGCATCCGGGCCCCGGCGCACCAGCAGCCTCTGCGCACCAGCAGCCAGAGCGTACCACAAGAGAAGGGGCGGCACGAGGCCGCCCCTTCTCTAAGGTCCAGCAGTTCACACGGGACTACTTGAGGACAACGAGCTTCCCACAGGCCGTCAGGCCGTCCACGTTCAGACGGGCGAAGTAGACGCCCGATCCGACTTTGTCGCCGGAGTTGTCGAGGCCATCCCAGTACGCGAGCCTGTCGCCCGGGTTCATCGTCTCGTTGACGAGCGTCCGGACCTCACGACCGTTCACATCGTAGATGGTCATCTCGACAGCGCCGCCGCTGTTCGGAACGGTGTAGGCGATGGACGTCTGACCCACGAACGGGTTCGGACTTGCCGGCTGCATCGCGAAAACGGGCGAGTCGATCTCAACACTCGTGTCGGTCTGCTCAGCGGTGAACGCGTAGTCCATGTCGTTCGTCGTCGTGCAGCCGTTCGTGACGATCATGCACGCATAGTCCAGTGTCTCCCAGTCGGGAACAGTGATCTCGCCGTTGCCCCACGGGTTCAGCGAGACCTCACCGACGTGGCTGGTGTAACCGACGCCTACATGGTCCTCGCGGACACAGACGTCGACCCAGTACGGCAGCGCATACAACGGCTGCCCGTCGAAGGTGAGGTTGAGACCGGTCCAGCCGTTGCCCGGGTTGTTGAACCTGATGTAGTTGGTCCCCATGTGGTCCGGCCGCGTCGCGCTGAAAGGAACGCCGGCGGTGATCGGATACATGCTGTAGGTCCGCTGCATCGTCGCGAGAGGGAGGAACACGGCTTCCTCGTAGTGCGCTCCATCGTCCCGCGCGTTCGTGAAGAAGTTCCAGACGCTGAACTCGTGGAACTCCTCCTCGAGGCTGGTCCCGTAGGTCATGAGCACCGCGTTCATCGCGGTGTACTCACCCGAGACCTCCATCTGCCACCAGTTGTCCACGACAACGCTCGGGCTGATGCGCTCCGAGAGGAACATGTTCCAGACGAACGAACCATAGATGCGGACGTTGTTGTCATCGTACTCGAGCGGACGCCAGAGACTGCTGAAGAAGGACTGGCAGTACTGGGTGTAGTCGTTGACGCTGTCGTACACCATCTCCTCGGCCCAGACCGAGGTGCACTCCTTGTACCAGAGTTCCTCGTTCACGTCGTGCGCCGCCTGAAGGCCGTGACAGAACTCGTGTGCGACCGTGACCTTCATCGGGTCCTCAGGATTCGCGTACCCGAAGCCGGCGTAGTCGTTGTCGATGACGCAGAAGCTCGTCGCGTCGTTCGCGGGGCCGCCGGGGGCGTAATACGTCGGCTGGCAATAGCCGTAGATGCCTGAGAGGTTCTGCAGATAGAAGTCGTAGTGGGCGCTGCCGCCACCACCGTCGGGGTCGTTGCCGTCACTCGGCGGTTCGCGGAAGCCGAGGACGTCGATCTCCACGTCCCAGACGTTCTCGACCGCCACGACGATCGCATCCAGATACGCCTGCGAGAGAACCGCGTGCGTGCCGGATGTGTCGTAGTGAATCCGGAAGTGCTCTGTGTCAACGTAGTTCGTGCAGTTGGGGCGGGCCCTCAGACCGCGGATCTCGTTCGCCACGGCCTCGGGCAGTGTCGGCAGCGCGTCGTCGATCGCCTCGATCGCCGGGACGCCGCACTTGTCGATCGTGCCTCCGCGGTAGTCGGCCGGGAGTTTCTCCGGCGCGTAGACCGAGTACGCGAGCATCAGATACATCTGCGCCTCGTCCATCTCGCCACGGTCCGCCGCGTCGCGAATCGCTCCGCGCGATGTCATCTCCGCCAATTCCATCTTCGCCGTCGCCGAGACCGCCAGTACCATGACGAGCATGACCACGACCACACCGGTCAGTCTGCGCATCTTCTTCCTCCGTTCAGATGGCACGACCCACTGTATTAGTCTCCAAGTATCTATATTATCACAACATAGGGGCTGGGTCAAGGAGCGTACGGCACATGACCCGCGAAGCAGCGGCGTACCGTGTTTGACGCAGTCCGCGGCGCCGGGTTGCACGCCCGCTCGACCGTGCCCTCCTTGCTCGCACCGGGGGGCTCGTCTATAGTGGAACTCATGGAAAGACAACGAGTTCCGAGCGGCCTCGCTGGGCTTCTGCGCCACCGCGGCCTCCCGCTCTTCTCGGTCATGGGCATCCGCATCGTGGCCGACTACAGCTGGTTCCTCATCGCCGCGCTGATCGCCGGAAGCCTCAGCATGGGCTGGTTCCCGAGCGTTCTCCCGGACCGGTCACTCATCCAGTACGTGTCGCTGGGGCTGATCACCGCGTTCTTCTTCTTCGCGTCCGTGCTCGTCCACGAACTCGCCCACAGCATCGTCGCCGTGCTTCACGGCATTCCCGTGAAGAAGATCACGCTCTTCCTCTTCGGCGGCGTCGCCGAGATCAGCCGCTAGCCGGACGACCCGGCGACCGAGCTGAAGGTCGCGCTTGCAGGTCCGGCCGTGAGTGCCGTCCTCGCCGCGGCGTTCTGGGGCGCCGTCATCCTCGCGGGTCTCCGATCGGGGCGACCCGCCGCTCAGCTGTCGTTCCTCTATCTCGCGATCGCGAACACGTTCCTCCTCGGATTCAATCTCCTCCCCGGTCTCCCGCTCGACGGAGGGCGCGTTCTCCGCGCGATCATCTGGCGCGTCACCGGCAGTCTCAAGCGGGCAACCTACATCGCGAGCATCATCGGACAGGCGCTCGCCGGGATGATGATCATCCTCGGACTCGTCACGATCCTCTTCGCGAGACAGATCGTCACCGGACTCTGGCTTATCTTCATTGCGCTTTTCCTCAGGCAGGCAGCCGAGGCGAGCTATCGGCAGGTCGTGATGAGACGCGCACTGCGGGGCGCCACGGTCGGAGACGCGATGACTCGTGATGTCGTCACCGTCTCCCCCGCCATCACCCTGACGGCGCTCGTCGACGAGCACTTCCTTCACCATCACTTCATCTGCTACCCGGTCGTCGAGGGTGACAGCACGCTGGGACTCGTGAGCATCAAGGACGTCAAACACATCCCGCGCGAGCGATGGAGGGAGACGCACGTCGGCGACGTTATGACACCGCTCTCAGATGAGAACACACTGGCGTCGACGGATGGGATCCCGGCCGCGATGCGGAAGCTCGCAGCATCCGGGTCCGGCAGATTGCCGGTGGTGGATCATGGACGACTGGTCGGGATCGTCACGCGTGGTGACATCATGCGGAACCTCGAGATCCGGTCGGACCTCTCACAGTAGCAGCGGATCCTCGTCCGGCGGCCGTGCCCTCGACTGAAGGCAGCGCCCTCACTCCGTAGCGAGGGCATCGCTCACACGCGTATCACCACGGACGCCGCCACTGAAGGCGGCGTCCGTGGTGTGTGTGGACCGTGTCTTGTGTCTCGCGTTGAAGCCCGCGCCGTTCGTTCGCGCGCCGCGCCGAGGGATGCGCTATGCGTCGCCCTTCGGCACGTCGCAGGCCAGGCCGATGAGCACGAAATCGGACAGCTCCTTGGCTTTCTCGCCGAGCGGGTACGTACAGTCGCTCGCCACCCACTCGAGGACCGTCATCTGGTACGCGCCGAAGAGCATGCTCGCGACGTGGGCCGTGTTCATCTCACGGAAGACGCCCTTCGCCACGCCGTCGGCGAGCACCGCTTCGATGATGTCCTTGTAGGCCCGGCTGCTGCGCTTCGCCACGGTCTTGATCATCGTCGTGCTCTGACGAAGCTGCGAGAGGAAGATCTTCGCGCTCTCCGGGTTGCTCTCCATGAGCTCAAGCCCGAGCGTCATGAGTCTGCGTATCCTGGCGATCGGACCATCGACGGCCTCGACGCCGGCCTGGAGCCGCTCCATGTGCCGACCGAGAAACTCCTCGAAGACGGCGACGATGAGCTCCTCCTTGCTCGTGAAGTAGATGTAGATCGTGCCCGCGGCCACACCGGCGGCCTCGGCGATCTCGGAGGTCGTTGTGTTGTGGTACCCCTTCTCCCCGAAGAACTTCGCCGCGGCGTTGATGATCTTCTCGCGCTTGTTGCCGACTCGCTTGCGTGCCATCAGATAACTCCCTCTCCGACCCCCGGGGGATCTTCGATATGAGTGCGGATGCTGAACCCGACTGATACTCGGTTCACCAGCGAAGCCCCATGTACTGGGACCTCTCCAGAGATTCTAACCAAATATGAATGCTGATGCAAGAACTTTCCGAGGGACACTCATTCTGGGGAGGACGTGTGCGAGGGTGCGCTGGAGATCGGGCCTGTGAGGCGACTGCGTTGTGCAGCGCGTACGCTGGTTCGGTGCCGGATGATGCAGAGGCGCCGCTCAACGAGGACTCCCCCGTCGAGCAGCGCCTTGAGAAGCGGCGAGGTGGGCCAACCAAAGGACACAGCGCGGCGAACCAAAGGAGTGGTATCGCCGTCCAGGCTAGTGTACCCCGCTGGTCAGGCCCGAACCCTCGCCGGAATCACTTGGCCGTCCCCGGCGCTCCGGCTTAACGATGTCGCCGAAGTCGTGTATGAGCGGCAGACCCAGCACGTGTCCGACCACGTGCGGCATCACCTGACCACTCGACCAGTTGTTGTAGAAGTTCCATTCGAGCGGCTGTGTGCTCAACAGCACCCAGCCGTCCCCCACGCCGTACTCGGCGAGCGTGGCGTCACCCGCGTCGTTGGTGATGTACACGACCGCGCCATCGGGAAGCGAGTGGATCGCCTCGTGGCTCGCGTACTGGCCGTAGAGGAATTCCGGCAATCCCTCCACCAGAGGTGCACCGGGAAGCTCAACATAGTTGTACCAGGTCTCGTAGGGCGACAGCGTCACGTTGCCCGGTAGGACGATGCCGGCGGATTCGATCGAACCGCCCTGCCACCCGCGGTCACAGGCCTCCCAGAAGATGGTGCCTCCACGCTCGACGAATCGCTGAACGCGAACCTGGATGTCGGCATAGTCGTTGTAGAAGGACTGCGGCTGGTCGTTCTGGACGATGACGAGGTCCTCGCCCGGCGTGAGGTCCATCGCCCCGAGGGATGCGGCGGTCACGACCTCATACTGATTCGGACCTCCGCCCTCCGTGAATCCCATCACCTCAAGCATCGAATCGAGAACCGCCGGGATCTCGTCGGACCACGGCACGACGTCTCGCACAACGACGACGTGCACCGCGGTCTCCTCGCTCCCGCTCACAGTGATCGAGTGCACGACGCTGTCGTTAAGAAGATGTGGATCGCTCACCTGCATCACGACCTCGTACGAACCTGCGGTCGAGAACTGATGTGCCGCGGTCTTGTCCGTCGACCACGTGGTATCCCAGACCCCATCGTTCTCCCAATCCCATCGAACGGTGAGCGTCGCTGTCGAATCGTCGGGGTCGGTCACGCCGCTCGCGTCGAAGGTCACCGTGGTTCCCGGCCCAGCGAACGTGACACTGGGCTCGAAGACGGCCGACGGAGGCTGGCGCGAACCCACCTGTGTCATCACACCATCGAGCTGGCTGATCGCGATCTCGACGGCGGGATCCGAGGTCACAAGGCGAGAGAAGAACGGCACCCTCGTCTCACCGTCCGCGATGATCCCGGTGGCGAACACGACATCTGAGAGCACGGGGCAGACCGCACTCAGGAAGTCGGCACAATCGGTATTCGTGGCTCGCCACAGCCACTCGGCCACGCTGTCGCTCTCATCGGCAATGATCGCGGAGAGCTCGCTCATCATCCGATAGGGGTTCCGCGCGCTCACCGCTCCGCCGAGTTCCGTGGCGCCGCGACCGTGGAGATCCAGGTCGGCGCCGGTGCGTATGGCCACGGTACCCGAGATCAGCGCGACGACCTCGGTGACGGCTCGGCCGGCGTTGCTGACCGTCGCGAGACCGTCCGGCGTCGTCGGGTCGTAGTCTCTGAAACTCGAGTGAACGAGACGCGTGCGATACGTCCCGTCTCCGATGTCAACGTGCGTCCTGCTGTTGCCCGTCACGTACACGGTCGGCGGCCAGCCGGGCGTCACACGGACGCGGCCACGATCGACATTGACGGGCACGACGAGGGAGTCGACTGCGGTGAGCGAGCGGAAGACCGCCGCGTAGCAGACGGGGTCCGGGTTCACCCATGAGACGCTGTCGCCGTCCGCGTCCTCGAGCCAGGGGTCCGCCAGCTGCGTTGGGCCCGCCGGATCGTCGTTGAGGGCATCGATGGCAAGCTCAGCCGCCCGCTGCGATGCGTCCGCGAGCTGCGCGCCTTCGAGCAGTCCGGCTCCGCTGCCGACGGCGCTCTCTATGGTCGCGACGAGGGTCGCCCATCCGGGCTTCAGTTCGGCGCTCTCAACCACGATCGCCCGATCCGACTCGGAGAACATCGTCAGGAACGGGTTCATGCGGACGAGCGCCTCCGCGGTCGACGCTCCGTCGACGGCGACACCGGAGGATTCGGATCGACCGACCGTTCCAAGGAGAACGACATCACCCAGAGCCGTCACGAGTACGACCGTCTGTCTCGTATCGGTGTCCGGAACGGAGACCGAGAACGTGCCGTCCGCAGCGACCGCGCCGCTGCCGGCAAGCGAGAGGACGGTGAGATCCGCCTCCGAGTGTGTCGAACCCATCGGAAGAGAGACGCCTCCGCTGATGCTCCTCGTTGGGATCGCCTCGGCAGCGGGACCGTCGTCTGAGGGACCGGCCGTGGTCGAACATGAGACGCACGTGAGCGCCACGAGAACCGTGAGGGCCGCTGTGACGACCTTCCAGACATTCGCTGTATGCATCGATCCCCCTCTTCCAACCGGGTGTGACCGTGAAACGGGCTCTCCCGACAGGTAGTGTTGCAAGGGGCGTACCAGCGAGGGTCCGGGAACGGCCCTGCTGACGGGCCTTTTCGGCACGACGGACAGGTCGGCCGGAGAGAGGGCGACGCTGCCGACGGCGCGTGTTGCGCCCTGCACGACCTTGACAACTGGGACCGACAGAGCCGCCCGGGTCAAACAGAGAGGAGCCGGGCCCCTGTGGGACCGGCTCCTCCGTGACGTACTCTCTCCACGCGCGCCGCAGACCTGCCCGCGGACGGCGGGACTCCTGTGGATGACGCTAGCGCAGCACGACCAGCTTCCCGTGGCGGGTCTCCCCCACGGCCGTCAGGCGCATGAAGTAGAGACCGTTGCCGACACGGCGACCGGCATTGTCGCGACCGTCCCACGTCAGATCGACCTGACCCGGGCCGGCCTCGCCGGAGACCAGCGTCCGCACGAGCCGTCCGTCAACACTGTAGACGGAGAGCTCCACATCGCCGCGCGCGGGCATCGCGAACGAGATCTTCGAGATACCACCGAACGGGTTCGGGCTCGCCGGGTAGAGCGCGAGGCGACCGACGGTCTCCTCGACGCCCGTGCTCTCAACGGTGAACGAGCCGGTCTCCATCAGCTGGCTCCGCTCGGTCCCGTCGTCCGCGTATGTTCTCCAGTAGTAGGTCCCGTCTGCAAGTGCGGCACCCACGGTCCAGGACGTCGTCCCGGAGCCCTCGGTCACGCCGGAGATCGACGTGACGAGATTCGTGCAGAGCGCGTCGGTGTACACGCGGAACCCGTAGGTCAGAACATCACCGGGGTCAACGTCGCTCGAGTTGTCGACCGTCAGCAGGGGCGTCGACACCGAGACCGTCCCCCCATCGGGCGGATCATTGAGGACCGGCACGGTCGGCTTCGTGTTGCCGGTCGGCGGCCCGCTGATGGTCACATCGTCGACATACCATCCGTCATCGGTCACGTATGTGTCGGACGTGAACCGGAAGCGGAGCTTGAACCCCGCAGTCCCAACGTAGTCATTGAGCGAGAGCTCGATGTTCTGGAACCCGTAGCTGTTGCCGTGGTACTTCGGACCGACCTGCTGCCACGTGGTGCCGTTGTCGTCCGAGGCCTCCACATAGCAGAAATCGTAGTCCTCCTCGGTGACGACGCGGTGCCAGAACGACAGGTCAGCCGCGGTCGCCCCGGAGAAGTCGATCGGGTCGGCCAGCTCGATCCACGTATCGCGGTAGTTGCCGTAGTCGCCGCTCGGGCTGTCCGTGTACGAGCTGGATGGCGAGTGCGACGAGGATGTCGTCAGACCCCAATAGCCGTCGCTCTCGACCCAGTTGCCCGTGCCGCCCTCCATGTCATCGAAGAAGATCACCGTCGGCTCGCCGACCATCCACGAGAGCTGCTCCTCCATGTAGAGACCGTCACCCTCGATAACGAGCGTCATGATAAGACCGTGCCCGTCCGGTGTACCGGCATCGACCGAGAACGAGAACTCGTCGAACGTGTTCTGGCCGGCGGAACCGGCCAGGATCGTCCCGAGCGCCGTCTCTGCGTCGTGCAGGTCGACGTACGGGTCATCGGTCAGAATGGTCACGCTCACGTTCGAGGCGTCGGCCAGAATGCCCTGGTTCTGGATGTTGACGGTCATGTTGAGCGTCTCGCCGGCGTCTATCTCCTGGTCACCGTTGCCGCCGGTGAGGTGCGTCGAGTCGAGCGCGAGGTAGGCGCCCGCGATCCGACTCATGTACTGCTGTCCCCAGAGGTTCTCAGCGCGGAGCCCGGGGATCTCGCTCTCCTGCGGCCAGAAGCCGCTGCCGCCGACCTCAACACAGACCGACCAGATACCCGCGACGCCGTAGTTCCAGTCAGTCGTCGTACCCGACGCGGAGTAGTTCAGAACCTCCCAGCATGAACCGACCTCGTAACCGTTGTCGGCCGCTATCGTGTTGGCGATGTCGTGGAAGATCGTATTGTCAGGCTCGGGCGGGAAGGTCGCCACGCCGTACCCGTAGGGCACCAGAACCGCACCGACGACCGAATGGAACGAGATGTTCGTCACGAAATCGTGTGCGAGGACGAAATCGCGGTACCCGGCGATCTCCGGCTCGGAGAACGCGTTCGGTCCGCAGTAGATGTCGTTGCACGGGTCAAACGAGATCCCGTTCGTTCCCCACTCGTAGTCGTAGTTCCGGTTCGGATCGACGCCGTAGCAGGAGCTGCCGGAGTTGTCCCGGCGGTTCTTCCTCCACATCCCCCCGCCGGTCGGGTTGGTCGTCTCGTTGTAGACGAATCCGTCCGGGTTGACGCAGAGGATGAACCACATCTCGCGATTGTCGACGAGGAACGTGGCCTCTGCATCCGTACCGTAGTTCTGTGTCAACCAGTCAAGGTAGTGCATGCAGACCTCGATACCGATCGGCTCGCGCGCGTGGTGAAGCGCGTCGAAGAGAACCTCCGGCTCAGGCTCGTCGACCTCGGGGTTGTCCGAGATCTTGAACGCGTGGATCGGGCGTCCCTCCTCGGTCGTCGCGATGACGATCGGGTTGCTCATGATGTTCGAGTACGACCCGTAGAGCGCGTTCATGTAGTCGACCGTCTCGGAGTACGTATGGAAGTCGCCGAAGTTGTCGCCGCGGATCCGCGACGAGTAGAACGACTCCATATCTTCCTGCTCGACGATGACCTCGTATCCCATCGAGCGGAGATCCTCGATCTGCTCGAGGTCGGTAACGATCGTAACTCCCACACCGGGCTTCGACCTCATGATGTCGAGTCCCTCGATGCCCATGAAACGGTCGTGCTCAGCAGCACCGCTGAACTCGATACGGGCCTGGATATACGGTCCATCGGGGCCGGCCGCCGTCGCGGAGAGTGCGGTCAGCAGAAGTGCCGCCGTCAGACACATAGACAGAACACGCATGTTCTCCATCTCCTTGTGGTGGAATGAACTCGTGCGTTTCATTCGATTCACTCTAATTTACGATTATAACACAGATTACGGCGCAAAGCAATGAGGCGGGGCTCAGCAGTATGTGGCCGGCATCAGCGGCGGACATCGATCGTGAGGATTCCGCCCGCTGTGTAGGGGCTTTGCGGCACCCACCGCTCGACAGCGGCGGCGATCGGTCTCACGGAAAGAAGCGCGCCGACGAGACCCGGGCCGACCGTCTGGAGCCTGCGGGTCAGCGGCGTCAGGAGGGTGAGATGAGGAAGGATCTCGGCAGCGATGCGCTCGCGGTAGCGCGTCGATACGTCGGGCGGCGTCGCGGTCGTGGCGCGATGCACACCAGCAACATCCACGCCGGCGCAACCCGCTCCGGCACGAAGCGCATCCGCGATGACCGAGGCTGCGATCCTCCCGCTCTGGACCGCGTACGCGATCCCCTCGCCGGTGACCGGGTCGGCGAGTCCCGCGGCGTCACCGGCGGCGAGCACGCGCCCGCGCGCGTGGTGGTCCGGCCGCGATGCCCGCGGGACGAACCCCGCGAACGGCCCCTCGCTCCGCCAGGACGACAGTCCGAATTTCTCCACCAGTCGGTCGACATCTCGAAGATAGCCGGGGCCAGGCAGCTCGAGTCCGCAGACCCCGACATTGATGTGATCGTTCTTCGGGAAGCTCCACCCGTAACCTCGACGCCTCGTACCCGCATCGAGAACGATGCCCTCCGCACGCTCGCCAAGCGTCCGGCCGTCGCCGGGATAGAGCCGCACGTACGCCGCGCCGCCGAGTTCCAGCGGTCGCAGACCAACACGCGCCCGGAGACGCCCCGCGGCACCGTCAGCCAGCACGGCGTAAGGAGCTGACAGGCGCTCACCCGCGCTGAGCACCTCGACGCCGTCCGAGCCCGCCGAGATGTCAAAGACGCTCCGGCCGAGTTCCACACGCGCCCCCGCCGTCTTCGCCCGACCGGCGAGGAACGGGTCGAGCTCCCGACGCGTCGTGGTCGCAACGACCGTCCGCTCGGACCGCCACGTCCCGCTGACGCGTTGGGTGAGTCGCATCTCGACCGTGCAGACGCGTCGATGGATCACGGGATCGATCAGATCACCGAGAAGCTCGAGCGCGCGGGAGGTCAGCCCCGCCGCGCACGGCTTCGTGCGCGGGAACCGCGCGCGGTCGAAGACGCGAACGCGGAGACCGCTCTTCGCAGCAGCCTCCGCGCACGCGCTTCCCGCCGGTCCGGCGCCTATGACGATCAGATCGCAGTGATCGGGCACGACGTCTCTTCTCCGGACTGAGCCGCTACTCCAGGACGAGTTCGCCGAACGTCTTCGGATTGTAGTCGATCGGGACCTGCCAGTCCTCCACGGCCTGGATGCGCTGCTGCTTGCGCCGGAAGTTGACGCGCCACACGTCGTCATCCCCGATGATCGCGCCGAGTTCGGAGAGCGGGATCGCTGCCTCGACGACCCAACGGTCCTCGCTGACACGCGTCGCCACATCGAGTTCGCCATCCCAGGTCGGGTCCGTCGTGTAGACCATCGCTTCATTGAAGTCGATCCGCTGATCGAAGATCGTGCCGAGCGGATTGACATAGACCTGATAGACGACCATCTCGTCCGCGACCGGCTGGATGAACAGACCGACGCAATCGTCTCGGTAGACGGCGCTGTCGCGCTCTTCGCCCGCCGCAACGATCTCGTCGACCATCGGCTCGTGGCAGACGGCCGAGATGTAGAGATACGTGTCATCGAAGCCGAACCGGAACTCGGTCCCGCCGTCAACCTCGGAGTCGTCGTAGGCGGGATAGAGCCGCGTCACGGGTGTGGCCCCGGCCCAGCAGGGCTCCGCCAGCGCGCCGTCGATGGCCGGCGTCGCGCGGAACCTCGCCGCACCGGCCGTGCGCACGACACGCAGCGGGATGTCGGTGACAACCTCCATCCCGTTCGACATGGGGTACGTCAGCGCCAGTGCAGGCGCAGGGAACACACTCTCAGGCGGCACCACACTGAACACGAACTCCCCGACCTCTCCGGACTCCACGACGACGGGCGCCACTGAAGGTTCGATCTCCCACCCTTGCGGCATCTCCCACGTAATGGCGTCGTCGATCGCAACCGGCGCATGATTCTCGACGGTCACGACAACCTCGACCGCCTCTCCGGCCGCGCCCGCGACGCGCACCGGACTCACGGATACATAGTCTGATTCGATCGCGACGATCTCACGTTCGTCCTCGACCGTGTGGAAGTCGGCGGGATAGACGCTCCCTGCGTCGATGACCGCCAGCTCGAATCCATCGTCGTCGACGGTCAACCAGCAGAACTGGAAGAACTCGCCGCGGGCTACCGGCTCCGTCTCGTTTCGATACATGGCTCCCCCGGAGCTGCCGATGCTCGCGTACGGGATCCCATCATACGTATCCGAGAAGAAGTGGTGAAAGTGTCCGGTGAACACACCGTCGACACCATGCTCAACGAGAAGCTCGTGCACGGGATCGCTCCCCCCCGACCCGACAGTCATGAGCCAGAGAGGCTTGTGATAGACCACGAAGATCTGATCCTCGGGTGCGGTCTCAGCGAGGTCGGACGCGAGCCAGGCGAGCTGCTCCTCCTCGACCTGCTCCCACGCCTCAATGCGACTCGTATCGAGGATGACGAAATGAGTGCCCTCATAGTCGAATGAGTAGTACGGCTCGTGTCCGGTTCGCTGCCGGTAGAGCTCCTCGCTGTCGTCGCTCCAGATGTCGTGGTTCCCGGCGGTGAGATAGACGGGAGCATCAAGCGCATCGAGCATCGCGAGCAGCGTGTCCCACTCGGCTGACATCATCTCCATGTCGTCGCCGTACCCCTCGATCTGATCTCCGACGGTCACGACGATGTCCGGCTGCAGGAGGTTGATCTCGCGGATGATCGACGGGTAGACGCCCTCCTGATGGCCACCGGTCCGGTCGCTCAGGATGACGAGGCGATAGGCTGCACCCGCACTCAGAGCCATGGCGAGCACCGCCGCCAGCGTGACGGTCCCAGTGACCCAATGCGCTGTGCGGCTTGAAGTTACGACTCTCATCTCGGTCTCCCCCTGTGAATCAAACGCCGCCCGGGCTGCGCCGCGCGACTGTCTCCCGCTCTCCCGGTTCACCGCTGATGCTAGTCCCGCGCCCGGACACCTGTCAACACCGCCGAGCGAGCCAAGACCGTCGAGCCACCCGCCTCGATCGCACTCGGTCGCGTCGGACCCCCCGTCCCCGACGCGTGGCGCCGCTCGTCCACTCGCATCGACCGGATCCCCGGGCGTTCGCGTCGGCAACGCGGCAACCGTGTCCGGCGGCGATGCGCCGCTGTCGAACTCCGCGCGCCGGGACGCGTGTCACTGTTCTGAATGTGAACTCCGCCCTGCAAGAGGATGTCGTGAACCGTGACCGCCGGTCGTCATCTCACCGAGCGACGTTCGACCCGGTCGGCACGCGACGAGACTCGTCTTCGCAGTCCGGCTCGAATCATGCACGGCGGTTCCGAATTGCGCGGCGCGCAAGTTTGTGTTTGACTCCCGAAGTGGCATTGCTACTATCGGTAGACGATAAGCAGGAGTCACCGGGCAACACATCGTGGAGGATCAAGCAGTGCGCGTCTGTCCGGAATGCGAAACGGAATTTGAGAACGAGCAGCTTGAGCTCTGTCCCAACTGCGACGTTCCGCTCATGGAAAAGGAAGCGAGCGAGGTCGAGGCGCCCGACGTTGTCGACGACAGCAATCTCCCGTCCGACGGCCTCATCGTCATCGAGACAACGCCGGACGACGCACGCGTCGGTCAGCTACGTGAGCTTCTCGAGGACAGTGGCATCCCCTGCTTCCTCAGCGATGAGCTCTTCACCGATACCGAGCCCGATGCGGACACAATGGTGATGATACCGCGCGAGATGGAGGGGGACGCGAAGCGTCTCATCAAGGGCTACTTCCAGTAGCTACTGAGACGTCGTCGCGCGCGAGGCTTCGCGTGACGCCACTCCACACGCATACGAAGGCGGCGCCCCGAAGAGCGCCGCCTCCTGTTTGCTCGGTCATCGTGACGCGTACATTCCGCACAACCTCATCATCGCTTGTAGCCGATCGTCCTCAAGAACGACACACGCGCCTTGCGGTCCTCCTCGCACTCGACACCGGCCGGGCCCGAGCCATCGATAACACCCAGAACACCCCTCCCCTGGGGCGATTCCGCGACGATGACCTCGACCGGGTTCGCTGTCGCGCAGTAGATACCGCAGACCTCCGGACACGCCTTGACGGCACCCAACACGTTGATCGGGAAGCACTCTCGCATGACGATGGCGAACGTGTGTCCGGCACCGACGTCCTTCATGATCGCGATGGCCGCCTCCCTCAGTTCGTCGTCGTTCCCGTCGTGGCGGATCAGACACGGTCCCGACGCCTCCGCGAACGCCACGCCGAACTTCGCACCCGGGACTGAACCGATCATCGCCTCGTACAGATCCTCGACCGTCTTGATGAAGTGACTCTGCCCGATGATGATGTTGGCGTCTTCGGGGAATTCGATTCGGACCGATGCGGGTTCCACAAACACCTCCGTTCTTCGGTTCCTTCACTCCCGGCTGCTTCGCGGCAGTCTACACCTGAACCGCACAGCGCATCAAGGCACCGCTCGCGATTCGTCAGCCTGCGTCGTTGGCGGCCAATACGAGAGGAGATCCAACAGTGAGCGCGGCGCGCCACACGCGCTCTTGCGTGCACGCGTCACCGGGGATAGACTACGCGGCATGAGAGTCCTTTACATCTCCGAGGTGCAGTGGCGGTCTCAGGTCTCGCGGAAGCACCAGATGGTGCGGCGCTTCCCGGCCGACTGGGAGGTGCTGTTCCTCTCGCCTGCCAATCTCGCACGCGGCGAGAACTCGCTCCGGCTCCGCTCGGTTCGCGTTCCGGCCCGGGTCGAGTATGCGTCCGTGCTTCTGCCGAAGCCCGACTCGGAAGTCGCACTGCTCCGTTCGCTGACGCCCGCATTGATGTCAGCGGGCGGCGTCCGCGTCATGAACCATGTACGCCGCTTCGCTCCGGATGTGGTCGTCTGCTCCTATCTCTGGGCGGCGCCGCTGATCGGTGACATCCGCGCCATGGGGATCCCGGTGGTCTACGATCTCAATGACCTCCACCCGCAGTTCTACCCTGCCGCGAGGGACGAGGCCGAGCAGATGTTCCGCAAGCTCCTCGACGGCGCCACCGAAGTGGTCGCGTCATCCGGGGCGCTTCACAAAGCGGCCGGGCGCGGAGTCGTCATCGGCAACGGGGTCGACCTGGACACGTTCCGCGGGCGCGAGGAGGGAGTTCGCCCCGAGGAACTGACAACGGGGCCGACCGGGGATTGGAAGCGGCTGGTGATGTACGTCGGCTCCGTCGACGAGCGGCTCGACCTCAACGTTCTCAGGAGGACGCTGGAGACACTGGCCTCGGACACGACCGGCGCGGGTGTCGCGCTCGTCGGAAGGGTGTTCGATCAGGTGCGTGGTGACATCCGCTCGATCGAGGCCGCGTTCCCGGAACATGTGCATCTGACCGGGCGGGTTCCGTATCCGAAGCTCCCGGCGCTGATGTCGCACGCCGATGTCGGTATCGCCCCGTTCGTCCTGAACCCGAAGACCGAGGCGATCAACCCGAACAAGCTCTACATGTATGCCGCGATGGATATGAACATTGTGTCGACACCATTCTCCGACGACATCCTCAGACACGATGACGTCATCCGAATCGCGTCCTCACCGGCGGATTTCGCATCGGCCGTACAAAGCGCGATCGGCGACGATGAACGCCGCCGATCGCTCCGCGAGAGGATAGCGCTACCGAACAGTTGGGCTGAGCGGGCGGAGGAGTTTACCCGACTCCTGTCCGGACTTGCGCAGGGGGATTAGCCTAGTTGTCTGGAAGGCTCTCCCGCGGTTCACCTACGAGAACCCTCGGCCCGTTCGGGCCGTCCTCCTCGAGGTCCTCCACGTTGATCGCTTCAGGCCGCTCCGGCTCTCCCTCACGCGCATAGTAGGGCACGAGGTAGAAGTGGAGCGTCTCGGTCGGGTACCGATACTCCAGATTCACATTGTAGCCGAGCGTCTCGTACCCCGACGCATAGACGACCACCTGGAACTTCTCGCGCTCGGGACCACCGTCCCCGTCGTCGTAGAGGTACCCACCGTAGAGTGTCGTGTGTCCGTAGGAGTTGACCGGCCACGTGCCGATGTAGTCCCAGCTCCACCAGTCCTCTTCGTACAGGTCGGCCTCCGCCCAGGTGATTGGTGCGCCGCTGTAGTAGTCGCTCACCGTGACGTGGACCATCGCCATGCGGGGCGGTCGCTCGTCGTAGTCCCAGCACCACGGGCAGACGATACAGCCCGAGAGCAGAAGCGGGACGGCAACGACGACTGCCATTCCGACCCACCGGATACGTGGTCGTACCGTGTTCATCGATCTCGATTCCATCACAGGACCTCCTTCCAGGACCCGGTCCAGCTCGGGTCCATCGTCGGTCCCCTCCCGCCGCGCAAGGTCGGGACGAATCTATCGTCCGTACGCCTTCACATCGAACCTGATCCACTCGATCCGAGGGAGCTGCCAGGGTCTCACATGGGCCATCCGAACCTCGGTGATCTCGACATCCACGCGGATGGGGCCGCTGAACGCCGAATAGACATCACCACGCCGGGGAACCACGCCCTCACGACCGCTTGCATCGATGCGGAAGATGACATCGTCTCCCCAACCGCCGAGCCACCCGACCCTCCCGATGATCTCCGTCGGGTCGTTCTTCCGCTCGGCGATGCAGTCGATTCTCACGTGCACCTTCTCACCATCGAACTCGAAGTCCTCGTGCAACGAATCTCTGGGGTTGCTCATCCGAAACCGCTCGTGCATCAGAGGACGACCGTACGTGTGTCCGTCCCATCCGTCGTAATCGTAGTCGTGGTCGTCATCCCAATCATCGTTCCAGCTTCCACCGTGCCACCAGTCGGATCCCCAGTCGCTGCCGTAGCCGCCGTCGTCAACGCGGAACGTCACCGAGTCGCACGCCCAGCGCCCCGGGGAACTGCGCCATCCGTCCGGCACGGGCCACCAGCCCGGGCCGACGACCACGCGGCCTCTGGGCGGACCCCAGCGTCGGGATGCCGGCCGACCGGGCGGTGTCCATCGCGAGGAACCCTCGACCACGACGCGGCCCTGGGTGTTTCCGCCTGGAACAACCTGCCCCCCGGGTTTGTTACCGGGCACGACCTGCCCCTGCGGCCTCCCGCCGGGTACGCGCCAACCATGTGGGTCGCCCCCGGACATGACGCGCCCGCGTGGCGCGAGCCATTCGTGATACTGCGGAACCCACCAGCCGCTTGAGCCGCGAGGCCAGGTGAGTTCGTGGGCGCAGGCCACCAGCGTCTCGATCCCCCCCGGCCCCGCGATTCTCAAGGAGAACCGTCTGTCGTCAGGGACGCGATAGGTCCGGCCCGGCTGGGCCAGGGAGGAACCGGACCACCGGTTCGGATAGATGGTCTCAACGCGTCCGTCTGTCGTGTAGTCGAGAATCGTCACATAGCATGGCCGGTTGACCCGGAAGTAGATCCAGAGGCGGTCGCCGGGTTCGTAGGTCGCCCACTCACCGCGATCGACCCACGTGTCGATACGCAGACCACCCGGGTGGTAGTAATAGAACGAATCGTCGATGTCGCCCCAGTCACCCCAGTGCGATTCCGGATCGACGACGACGCGCTCCGACACTTCAGACTCGGGAACGGGCCGCGGCTCCGCCGGGCCATCGCTCGACACGGCCTCCTCACGCATGACCGCCGCGGCATGCGATGCTCCCGCGAGAGCAAGCATCGCGACGAACGCGATCGCCGCGATCCACAGAACCTGTCTTTTCATCCTTCTCGCTCGCTTCATAGGGATCGCCTCCCCTTCTTGAGACGACCCTCCTCTCGGGTGCACTGCGAGGGCGGGCCGTCGTTCATGCGAATATCTTAGACGTAGCCCCGAAATGGCTATTCACGAACGGCAGGGACCGGGGAGATCAGGCATCCAACGCGGGCGTGCGCCGAGCGGGTGCGCCGCCGAGCCGGGCGCCGTGCAGGGGCGTGATATGCGGAGAGGCCGCCGCTCTCGCGACAGCCTCTCTCACACATCCGCCGGAGAGCCTCCGACATGCAGCTCGACTCAGATTCGAGTCGTCTATCGTCTCGCAGAGAGCGCCAGGATCAGCACACCGTCGCTGATCGGGGGCCCGCCGAGGAGAACGGTTCCTCCGTTCTCGAGCCGGATCTTCGTACGCAGGACGATCTCGTCGTGTGACCTGCCGCGCTCTCCACGACCGTCGCCCGTTCGCACGTCACGGATGAGCGTCACCATCATCTCGATGCGTCCGGAGCCGTCGGGTTCGAAGCGCGTCGGCTCGATCTCCATTGCGAAGTGCTCGGGCAGCTGAAGCCGCACGGTCGTGCCGAAGTCCGCTCGCGTGCGCACGTCGCCGAGGAAAGCGTAGCGATTGTAGGCGAAGAGGGCCCGGAGTTTCTGCGTGTACGCCGAGAGTTCCTCGTCTACACGCGCCTCCCCACTTTCGATCTGCACGTCGGACAGAGACGCGGCCGCAATGGAGGTCACCTGAACGGTCACCTCGTCGCTGGCCGCGTGAGTCGGCGCGCAGAGAAAGGCGAGCACGAGAACGACGGTGTAGATGATTGCAGTGTGTCTCATAGGTCTCCCGGGCCGCGCCGGGCCAGCGGCTGCGATCCTGGAAGTCTCTCCCATCAGCGGTCGCGTCATCCGGCTAGAGCGACCCCGAAGCATCCGCACGACCGCCGCCCTCAACCTCCTCGGAGAAGACCCAGATGACGGTCATCTCGGGATCATCAGAGGTGAAGGCCATGGGTGTGTAGCCCGTGGCGAAGGTCTCGATACTCTCGACCGCGCATCCATTGCTCGACGAGAGACCGATCGGCGAGATACCTGTCGGCCAGAACGCCATGAGCCCGAGCGCCGCAGCGATGCCGACTCCCGCGAAAGCGATGGCCCGCCTCCTCAGGTCGCCGAAGACAGGCCGTGTCTCGGGAACCCTCGAGGATCTCGCGGCCTTCCGGTCGATCCTGTCCATCTCCTGCGAAAGGAGCCTCTCGAACCTCTCCCACTTCTCAGCCGGTACGGGCGGAGCAGCAGGAGCGTCCTTGAGGATTGTATCAAAGGACCGAATCGAGTCAAGCTCCCGCGCGCACGTCTCGCAGCTGTCGATGTGCTGCTTGACCTTTCTTCGCAGACGGGGCGAGAGTTCGCCGTCGGCATACGCCGTGAGGTACTTCTCTCTTCCACATGTTCCGGTCATAGCTGTCAAGTCTTCCTGTTCTCTCCATCCCCCGCCTCGACGCGGCGGCCGCCCTCGATATAGGGTTCGAGCATCGTTCTGAGTTTCTTCCGGGCGTAGTGCAGTCGCGACATCACGGTGCCGATCGAACACCCGACCACATCCGCGATCTCCTTGTACGACATCCCCTCGATCTCATAGAGGACAAAAACTGACTTGTGGTATTCGGGCAGCGCTTCGATCGCTTGCTGAATCTGCTCACCGAGCTCCTTGCTGAGAACCTGTTTCGATGGCCCCCGCGAGGGCTTCTTCGAGACCGGTTCGCTGTCGGCGTATTCGGCAACCTCCTCGGGAACCGCCTGAGACGCAACGGAACGCGAGCGCTTGCGCGTGAAGTCGATACACGTGTTCATCGCGATCCGGTAGAGCCACGTAGAGAAGCTGGACCGGCCCTTGAAGCTCTTGATGCCCTTGTAGGCCCGGATGAACGTGTCCTGCGCCAGATCCATGGCGAGATCCGGATCCCGCGCGAACCTGTACGCGACGGCGTAGACGACATCCTTGTACTTGTCGATAAGGTAATCGAACGCCTCACGGTCCCCGGCCTGACTGGCACGGACCTTCTCAAGGTCGATTTCCCTTGGATCGCGCTCAGCCATGGTCCCTCGCAGCATCCTTAGACGGAACGCCCCCTGGTCTATTCACGCCGGTTCGGCCCCTGTTCCCGGGCCGCTGGGGGGCTCGGAGCGTCCGCATTGACCGAACGCTCAACCAATCAGCACCGCTGTGTCGCCGGATGGCTCTAGAGCTCTATCTCCCCGTATTCACGCAACTTATCGGTCACGAGCTTCTGAATCTCGGCCAGTCGCTCCTCGGTCCTCGCCTCGAACCGCAGAACGATGACCGGCTGGGTGTTCGAGGCTCTCACAAGACCCCAGCCGTCCCCGAAGAGGATTCTGACGCCGTCGACGTCGATCACGTCGTAGTTCGCCTTGAAGTACTCGACGGCGGCAGCGACCATCCGGAACTTGGTGGCGTCGTCCTTCGTCTCTCCGCGGATCTCGGGCGTCGCGTGGTAGAACGGGATGGTCGCGACCATCTCCGAGAGGGTCTCGTCCGTCCTGGAGAGCATCTGGATGATCCGGCACGACGCATAGATGGCGTCGTCAACGATGTGGAAGTCATCGGCGAGCACCATGTGGCCGCTCATCTCCCCTCCGATCGGGGCGCCGGTCTCGCGGATCTTCTCCTTGAGCAGCGAATGACCGGTCTTCCACATGGTCGGCTTCCCACCGTGCGCCTCGATGTCCTCGACCAGCGCCTGCGAGCATTTCACATCGAAGATGACCTCGGCCGGACCCTTCGCGAGGATCTCGCGTGCTAGAAGCGCCAGCATCTTGTCGGCGAAGACGAAGTCGCCGTTCTCATCAACCGTGCCGACCCGGTCCGCGTCACCGTCGTAGCCGATGCCGACGTCGGCGCCGTGCTCCTTGACCGCCGCGATGAGATCGGTGATGTACTCGAGCACGGTCGGGTCGGGATGATGATTGGGGAACGTGCCGTCCGGCTCGCAGTAGAGCGGGATGACCTCGCACCCGATGCTCTTGAGCAGGTCCTCGACGACGAGCGCGCCGCATCCGTTCCCGCAGTCCGCGACGACCTTCATCGGCCGCTCAAGGTGTATGCGCTCGCGGATGGCGGCCTTGTACGGCTCAAGGATCTCGGCGGTCGAGCGCGACCCCTGCCCCGTTTCATAGTCGCCGGCCTCGATGATCTCGCGGATCCTCTGGATCTCCTGTCCATAGACGCTCGCCGGACCGAGGTTGAGCTTGAAGCCGTTCATGTCTGGCGGGTTGTGGCTCCCGGTGATCATCACCGAGGCGTCGACCGGAAGCTCGAACAGCGTGAAGTAGAGCGCCGGCGTCGGCACCGTCCCCACATCGACGACATCGGCGCCGACCGAGGTGAGTCCCTCCGTGATGAGTTCACGGAACCGCGGTGTCGAGAGCCTGACGTCCCCGCCGAGAGACACGATCTTCCCGCCGTGCCGGAGGACATACGTACCAAACCCGCGACCGATGTCGCGCACGACCTCCTCGGTCAGATCGCGTTCCACAACTCCTCGTATGTCGTACTCGCGGAAGATGTAGCCGTGCATCGTGTCCCCCTCAGGTAAGAGCGGCCGCCGCACGTTCGAGCGACGGCCGTGGTCTCGTGTTCGACTTCAGTGTCACTGTTCAGTTCCGCCGTCTGTGATCCGACGGGTTTCTATTCGCGTTCGCCCGCTCCGTGCCGTGCATCCGGCGACCCATCGTCTCCGGTGGGCCGCGGGTCCGCGCGGAGTCCGAGCGCCTTTCTGATATCCGTCCACCACGCCAACGCCTGCGGACTCGTGAACCGGATACCGAAGGTCGACCGGCCGACAACGCGGACCGTGAAAGAGCCTGCGCCGCCGCTCGCGGACGGAGAGTACTCGGCGTCGAAGAGGCCGAGGTCGTTGACCGAGTCGAGGTGGATCATGATGCGCATGTGTTCCCGGCGACCGGTCATATCCAGCACATAGAAGGCGTTCCGTGTGAGCCGGATATCGGCCTTAAATGTCTTCTTGTCACCCTCGATCTTCGCCGGGACACCTCGCTCCTCGCGAATGACGCCCTCGGTCAGCGCGGTCTTCTCCCACTGTTTCAGCACCGCCTCCATCTTCCGGCGTCGGGCGAGCGCCGTGGCCGCGGCCACGATCGGTGCGATTATGTAGGCGAGCGAAGAGCCCGCCCGACCAAGATGCCGGAGGTTGACGTTGTCGGCAATAGTGTCCCAGTTATGGTAGACGAGGTAGCCAGCGATAATGAGACCGAGCGCGATGTACATCCATCGCTCGTCGCGTTCCTCTGCCATGACCGACCTCCAGCCGATTGCTCTATCAACCGATCGTGGGAATGTTCCCCACGCCTACCGCCCGCGCGGGGCAAGTCCCATCACTTCGCGCACTTCGCCCATCGTCTCGCGTGCGATGGCGCGCGCGCGGTCGGCGCCATCGGCGAGCACCTCCGTGATGCGTTCCGGCTCCGCCAGAAACTCCTCACGCCTCTCTCGAAGCGGTGCGATCATCCCGATCATCCGTTCCAGGAGGATGCGCTTGCACTCCACGCAGCCGATCCCCGCGGAGCGGCACCCCTGCGCGCAGTGCTCCTGTTCCTCCGTTGTTGAGAAGATCCTGTGGTAGCTGAAGATATTGCAGATGTCGGGGTCGCCCGGGTCGTCACGGCGTTTGCGGGCCGGGTCGGTCTTCGCCGTGGCGATCTTCTTCTTGAGATCCTCATCGGTGTCATCGAGGTAGATGCAGTTGTCGAGGCTCTTACTCATCTTGAACTCACCGTCGAGACCGAGCAGCTTCGCACCCTTGCCGAGTACCTCGGCAGGCTCGGGGAACGTGTCGCCGAAGGTCGTGTTGAACTTCCGCGCGATCTCGCGAGTGAACTCCAGGTGCGGCACCTGGTCCTCTCCGACCGGCACGATCTCTGACTTGTAGATAAGGATGTCGGCCGCCATCAGGACCGGGTAGTCGAAGAGACCCATGCTCACCTGCCCCGGACTCTGACGGACCTTGTCCTTGAATGTCGGGATACGCGAAAGACGCCCCATCGGCGTGAGGCAGTTGAGGATCCATGCGAGTTCCGTGTGCTCGGGCACGTGTGACTGCACCATGAGGATGCTCTTCTCCGGATCGACCCCGGCGGCGAGATACGCGGCCGCCGCGTCAAGCACGCGCATCGGCATCTGCCCGGCCTCATACGGGACGGTGATGGCGTGGTAGTCGACGATTCCGAAGATGGGCGCGTACTGATCCTGGAGCCCGATCCATTGTTTGATCGCCCCGAGGTAGTTGCCGATGTGGAGCCGTCCGCTCGGCTGGATGCCGCTGAAGAAGTGTTTCCTCATGGTGTCTCCCAGGTATGAAGGCGTGTCGCCCGCGCGAAGCACGGATGTCCAGCGCAGTGCGTGGTGTCAGTCTCCATCGTAGCACGCCCTCGATGAGCGCTTCAATGCGCGCCGAGGCCCGCGAGCCGTCTCCTGGCCTCATCCGAGACCGGATTCGCCTCGAGTGCCGCCTCGTAGGCCGAAACCGCCAGCTCGCGCTCGCCGCGGGCCTCGCTGTAGCGGCCGACCGCGATGTGATAGCGCTCGAGCCACAGGTCGTCGGGTGTCTCGTCGAGGAGCGCAGGGCAGCGGTCGAGATGAGAGAGCGCCTCGGGCAGTCTGCCGAGTTCGACCAGCGCGATGGCCAGTTCCACATGGCCGCGCGGCTCATCAGGGCGGAGGGCCGTGTGCCGCTCAAGGAGTTCGACGGCGCCTCGGAAGTCCCCGATCCGCCCTGACAGTATGCCCGCCCTGAAGACGTAGTCGGCGTTCTCGGTGTCGCGTTCGACCGCTTCCAGAAGCGCGGCGAGGCCATCGTCCGGACGGCCCACGCGAACGAGCGCCTCTCCATATCGCGCGCGGTAGAGCGCTCTCCTGGGAATGAGCGCGACGGCGGCGCCGAACTGGTCGACTGCCTCCGCCCAGAGATTCTCAGCCGCGGCGCGCCGACCGAGTTCGAAGTGGACGCGCGCCTGGTCCGCGCTCTCGACACGCGGAACGATGTTGCTCGCGTCGATCACGACGCTCAGGGGTTCGAGATCCGTGCGAAACTCGAACGACTGCTCCGCGGAGTTCACAGCGATCCACTCGTCATAGACCCAACCGCCCAGGTCAACGGTCAGAGGCAGCGGCGTCCGAAACGGCTCGACGAGTTGACGGACCGTGCCGTGAACGATGTAGCCGCCGCGGGCGGGAGCCGTCTCGTAATCCAGCGCGTAGACCGGAAGGTCCCCCCTGGAGACCCACTCGTAGAGGAGCCAGTCCATGTCGGAACCTGCTGCTGCGGTCAGCGCCGCCGCGAACGACCTCAAACCGGGTGTGTCCTGTCCTGCATCGTTCGCAAGTCCGGAGACGAGGTCGCAGAAGCCGTCCGGACCGAGCAGCGCTGCGACGATTCCCATCATCGCGCCGCCGCGGCCCAGTGAGATCCGCTCGTCGCAGACCGCGTCGGGCCCGAGACAGAGCGAGAGTGGAGCCGAGCCGCCGGAATCGGTCACGGCGCGGAGGTACTGCTGGCGTCTGAGCGACCTCCGCCTCGACGCATCCTCCTCTCCGCGCACACTCTCCAGCCACTGGATCTCCATGTGCGCCGCAAGCCCGTCGGCGAGGAACGATCCCGAGCCGTGAGCGTGTCGCCACCATGCACTCGCAAGTTCGATTAGATACAGGTCGGGGTCCGGTGGGCGCCGACAGGCCACATCGCCGGGGTCGGTCTCCACGATGATCAGACCGGGACCGGAAACGGCGGGCTCGCCGAGTGTCCCATGCGGAACGGTCACGATGTGGAGCCAGGTCAGCGGATATGGTCCGAAGCACGATTCCAGGAAGCGGAGCGGTTGTTTCATCCCGAGGTCAGGCGGTCGAAGCACCGGCGCTGAACCCGCCGATGTGTCATCACTGCCGGAGAACCGATGCGAACCGATGAAGAGTTCGCCGAGGATGTTCCACGAACCACTGAGGTGTCCAACAACGACCGATGCGCGCTCGACATCCGGCGCCTCCCAGACGTCGCCGAGGGAGCATGGACCGGGTCTCGAGGCGGGTGGCGTTGCCATCCCGGCGAGCGCTCCGCTGAACACGGTGGCGTACGCGCCCGGGTGCCGCACGACCGCGCGGACGAACGAGCGATCCCCCTCGCGAGGTGATGGATACCAGCAGTCACTACCAAGAAGGATGATCAGATCATCGCCGGTCTTGTCCGACCCGAACGCGGGACGCACGATCCCCTCGTAGGTGATGATGAGTTCCACCGGGGCGTCCGCGTCGCGGAGGCCGAGCGGAACCACCAGCGAACGTGCGGAGCGTTCGAACGCGAGTTCGCGGCCCGCAGCGTCGGTCAGCGAGAGCACCGTCAATCCCTCATTGAGAAGGAGGTCAGCGCGCCCGTTGACGACGTCGAACTGCAGTCTCGTGGAACCCGAGAGCCAGGCGCGTCCCGGGTCGACACACGTTTCGATGTCGCAGCGGGCCACATCCTGCACGGCGAGGTCCCTGCTCACGGCCGAGACACGGGCCTCATCAAGCGCGAAAAGCTGCTCGACAGTTTCTGAGATGTGTGGGGGAACGACCCCCGGGAGCGGGATCCCCGGCGCGGGTTCCGCCAGGGCCGCGGACGGAACAATGTGAAGCGCCACAATCGCGGCAAGCATCAAGAGCGTGCCTGAACGCAGGGTACGTTTCATGGGGTCTCCACTCCGATGGAGCCTGTGGGCTCGAATCAGCCGGTGTACCAGCATCGTGAACGGTCATGGTAGCACCATGCCGCGGGAATGAGCAAGCGCGGCCCTGCTCCGCGGAGCAGGAGGAGCCCCGCGCCGGGCCACGATCGCGGCCCCCGGCCGCCTTGACGGCCAACTGCTGAGGGACTATCATCGTTATGTTACATCTCGGAAAGGAGCGATGCACGGTGACACCCATCTACAGCGATAAGGTCTTGGAGCACTTCAAGAATCCGCGGAACGTCGGAGAGCTCGACGCCCCGGACGGCGTGGGGGTCGAGGGCAACCCGGTCTGCGGGGACCTCATGGAGATCCAGATCAACGTCAAGGACAACATCATCACGGACGTGAAGTTCAAGACGTTCGGTTGCGGCTCGGCGATCGCCACGAGCAGCATGGTAACGGAGATGGCGAAGGGGAAGACGCTCGAGGAGGCGCTCGAGATCACGCGCGAGAACGTCGCCGATGAACTGGACGGTCTGCCGCCGCAGAAGATGCACTGCTCGAACCTTGCGGCCGACGCCCTCCACAAAGCGATCCAGGACTACCTGGAGAAGCAGAAGGCCACAGACACAAAGGAGTAACTATGCAGGAGACTCCGATGGGCCAGCCGCAGCCCGGAGTGCCGACGCAGCAGCCCAACGCCATGATGAAGCCGCACCGAGGCGCCGCGATCCTCGCGCTCGGCATCATCGGCATCGTTCTGTGCTTCATCACCGGCATCATCGCCTGGGTCATGGGGTCGGGCGACCTGCGCGAGATGAAGGAGGGCCTTCGCGACCCCGAGGGTGAGGGTCTCACGCGCGCCGGCATGATATGCGGCATCGTGGGAACGTGTCTCGCCGTTCTCGGAATACTCTGGTACGTCATCGTCATCATGATCGTCGGAGCCAGTGGCGGCTTCAACGGCGTGTGGTAGCGGTCACGCCGGCGAAGACGTGAGACTCCGCATCGTTCACGGCGCGTCAGGGATGAGAGTGCCTCGACCGGCGCTCGTCGCAGGTGTCGTGCTCGTGGTGTTCGGTCTCACGGTCGCCGCATCGATATCGGTTGTGGAAGGCCCCGTCATCTGCCCCCTGAGGGTGGTGACGGGGCTTCCTTGTCCCTCGTGCGGGTTGCTCAGGAGCACGAACGCCGTCATGCGCGGTCACGTGGGCGCGGCGTTCGCGACGAATCCGCTCGACACCGTCTTCCTGCTGCTCGTCGTTCCCGTCGCGATCGTGATCTGGGCTCTGCGAATACTGTGCAAGATGGCGGTGACCGTGGAACTCACGCGCCGCGAGCGACGGATGGCGTGGGCAGTGCTGATCGCGGCGGTAGCGTTCAACTGGGGCTACGTACTCGTCACACACAGCTAGGACGAGACGCACGGCTAGGGCGAGGCGCGACCGTAGATCTCCTCGTAGAACTGCCCGTAGAGATAGACCCGTCGCACGTAGTCGGCCGTCTCCGCGTAGCCGATGTCCTCCACGAAGACATCCGTGTCCTCGCACCCGCCGTACCCCCACCAGCGCTCTACGTTCGAGGGGCCGCCGTTGTACGCGGCGAGTGCGCGCATCGCATCCCCGTCGAAGTCGGTGAGCTGCTCCGACAGGTAGTAGACGCCGAAACGGACGTTCGTGGACGGGTCCATGAGATGGCTCAGCCGGAACCTGCCGTGGTCGAGCCGTCGCGCGATCCATCGCCCTGTCGACGGCATGATCTGCGAGAGGCCGCGCGCGCCGACCCAGGAGACGGCGTCGAACTCGAACAGGCTCTCCTGTCGCATGAGCGAATAGAACGTGTTCGGATCGACGTTGCGATCCATGCACTCGACCTCGACGAACTCGCCGAAGTGCATCGGACAGATGCGCTTTCTCAGATAGAGCGGCGCATCGCTCAGACCCTCCGCCGGTGACATGCGGAGAATCCGCTCCGCGACCCGGATGCCGCGTCGATGGAGACCGCGGCGCTCGTAGTACTCGATGAGCATCGCGAGCTGCGTCGGATTGTCGCCGATGTGGTCCTCCAGCCGGTCGAACTCCTCGGCGGCATACGTGTCCATGTGAAGCGCGCGGAGATGGTCTGCGCGGACGAAGGCGGGCTCACTGACGAGTTCCTGTCGCACGGCGACCTGCTCGATTGGAACATAGGAGTGCTTGGACCACGCCGCTAGCCAGACACCGAACTCCCGCGCCTCTCCGTTCCCCCAGACCGGTCTCGCGCGCATCTCACTGTTCCGCTTCGCGAGCGGGAGGCGGAGCTTCGGCTCATCGACGGCGCCCAGCGCGACCAGTCTCTCGATCGCGCGTCTGCCGTAGAAGGAGTCTCTGTCGGACTCGGCGGCCTCTGAATAGACGACGAGTGCTTCCTCGGTCCGCCCGAGCTCCTCCCGTGTCTTGCCGACCCAGTAGAGAGCACGCGCGATGTCCGCACCGCCGGCGCCGGCCGACACCTCCGCGAACACGGCCTCCGCGTCCTCGACGAGTCCCTCCTTGTAGAGCACGAGCCCGGCGCGGAACCGGCCGTCGTCCGCCCGGTCGGAACGCGGGTACTCGTCGGCGAGTCGGGAGAACTCCTCCGCCGCCTCGGTCCACCGCTGTTCGTCCTCGAGGAACCGTGCCTTGTCCCAGATCGCATCAGCGGCTTCGGGGATGTTCGGGTGCTTCGCGATGTACTCCTCGTACGTTGCGAGGCTCTCCTCTGTGTTCCCAACAGCCCGGCGGCAGTATGCGAGCTTCGACCAGGCAAGGTGGTAGTACTCGTTCTCAACGAGAGGCAGCCCATCGCTGCCGACTCCACCTCCCAGTCCGATCTCCACCGCCTCGCTGTACCGGCGCGCGGCGCTGCCGTATCTCCCCTGCCGCTGGAGCGACCTTCCGAGGAAGTACGCCGCCTCAAGCTCCCACACCTTCTCATCATCGTATTTGAGGTAGTGTGAGAAGAATTCGCCGGCGTCGCGGTAGAGCTTCCGGTTGTAGAGCACGAGCCCCTGATGATACCGGTCCGTGAACGACCGGGAGATGCTCCTCCCCTTCTTCATCGCGTCGTGCGCGTGACGGGACCGCGGGTAGTCATTGACGGCCGTGCGATAGCTCCGCGTCGCCGCGTTGTTGTCGCCACGCTCGTCATGTGTCAGTCCGATCTTGTAGTGGATGAGCGCTTTGTCGTTGTAGGACGGTGCCCGGGCGAGCAGCAGCCGATACCACTGAATGGCGAGATCCCACTCCGAGAAGCGACGGTACGCGTCGCCGAGCGCCTCGAGCGCCGGATGGTCGAACGAGGTCTCAACCCCATCCTCGACGATCTCGCGGAGCAGGCCGACCGCTCCGTCAAGATCCCCCATCTCGAGGCGGCAGTCCGCAAGACGGAACCGGACGGCATCGCCGACCGGCTCCAGGAGCGGGAGTGCCGCTTCGTACGCATCCGCCGCCTGCTCCCAATCTCCCGCTCGTTCGAGTGAACGCGCACGGAGGAACATGGAGCGGGCTCTGAGATTCTCGAAGTACGGGCCGAGTTCCTCAGGCGCGCGGGTCCCGATAAGCGCCGATGTCTCGTCGTAGAGCTTCGCGGCAACGGAGTACTCCGCGCCATGATAGTGAAGCTCGGCAACCGAGTAGAGGGAATCGACCGACGCCCGCCAGCGCGCCGAAGCGGGAGGCGCGATCGAGACCGCGAGCACCGCGAGCGCGGTGACTGTCATGGAGAAGGTGTGTCGTTGTGTCATGTGCCCCGGTCTAGCTCTTATCGATACCGATGAGCGTCGCGACCTCCGAAGCCGTCACCGCCGCGAGAGCGCGGGACGCAAGCGTCTGCGCGTCCGCCAGGTCCGTCGTCGCGATCGTCCGGCGGGCGAACAGGACCCTGCTCATGGCCACGCTGAGCTCGCGCACGCCCAGTCCGAGCAGGAGCGGGATGTACTCGGTTGCCCCGGCCATCTCGCCACAGACAGAGACGGGAGTGTCGGCGTCACGTGCGGCCATGACCGTCCGCTCGATCAGGGCAAGCACGGCCGGGTCATACGGCCGGTAAAGATGGTCGACGTACGTGTTGCCCCGATCAACCGCCAGGGCGTACTGCACGAGATCGTTCGTACCGATGCTGAGGAAATCGCTCTCGGCGGCCAGACGGTCGGCGACCATGACGGCCGAGGGGATCTCGATCATCACGCCGACCCGCATGTCCGCGTCGAACGCCGCGTTCTCCGCTGTGAGCGATTCCTTGGCTCTCTCGAGCAATTCCCGTGCCGCGCGCAGCTCGCCGACACCGGAGACCATCGGGAGGAGAACCCTCACGTTGCCGTGCACACCGGCCCGGAGAATGGCTCGGAGCTGCTCGGTGAACATGCCGGGACGGTCAAGCGAGACGCGGATCGAGCGGTATCCCAGATGGGGGTTGTGCTCCAGAAGCGGATTCTCACGTCCGACGAACTTGTCGCCGCCGATATCAAGCGTTCGTATCGTCAGCGGCAGATCCCCCATCGCCTCGGCCGCGGCCCGGTATATCGCGTACTGCTCTTCCTCCGACAGGAAGAACCCGGCGGAGATGAACGGCATCTCCGTCCGGAAGAGCCCCACTCCATCGGTCGAGAGCGCGGCGGCCTCGGACGATTCGTCGGCCGTACTGATGTTGGCCATGAGCGTGATGCGCGTCCCGTCCGCGCTCCTCGTGACCGCGCCGAGATACGGCGAGAGCTCGGCCCAATCGAGCGCCTCCTGCTGCTGCTTCTCTTTGAATCCCCTGAGCACGTCGTCAGGAGGATTGACCAGTACCTCACCGGTCGTCCCATCCACAGCAAGCGTGTCACCGGAGTGGATGCGATCCACGATGCCGCGGGCGCCGACCACGGCGGGAACACCGAGCGACCGCGCGAGGATCGCGGCATGCGCCTCGCGCCCGCCGGACTCTGTCACGAAGCCCAGCACCCGCCCGCGGTCCATCGAGACCGTATCGGATGCGCGGAGTTCGCGGGTGACGATGATCATCGGATGGGTCAGAGGGCAGTGTGCCCAGACACCGAGCATCCGTTCGATCACACGCTTTCCGATGTCGGTCACATCGTACGAGCGATCCCTGAGATAGCTGTCGTCCGATCCTCGCAGCACGGCGCTGACGCGCTTCATCTCACTGGCGATGACGGCGTCGGCGTTGAGATGCTCGTCGCGGATCCTGTTCTCGATGGTCTCGACGAGCTTCTGGTCCTCGAGGATCATCGAATGGACGAGGAAAATGTCCGCCTCGCTCTGTCCGAGTTCGCCGGAGATGCGTTCCGCGTCGCGAGCCAGTTCCTGTTTGACCAGGGCCACCGCGTCGTGGAAGCGTTTGATCTCGAACTCGACCTGGGATGGCTGGATGGTACGGGTCTCGACCTCGTCGAGGATGTCACCGAAGAGCATCGCAGGGCCGTGGACGACCCCGGACGACGCCGGGAGGCCGTAGACGCTGAAGGTCGCGGACGCGGCCCTCGGATCGTCGGCTCTGTCATCTCCCATGGTGGTTCTCCAGGTTCAGCCGCGTCGTGCCTTCCGGGTGCGCGCATCGTCACGGGCCTTCGACGCGCTACTTCGACAGCTTCTTCACGGCCTGGTTGGCCGCGATCAGGATCGGATCCCAGACCGGAGCGAACGGAGGCGCATAGCTCAGATCAAGAGCAGCGAGGGCGCGGACGTCCATCTGCGCGGCGAGTGCAGCGGCGAGCACATCGATCCGTTTCGCCACACCCTCGACGCCGACCATCTGGCCCCCAAGCAGCCGGCCCGCTCCTCGGTCGAAGACGAGCTTCACGGTGATCCTCTCGGAGCCCGGATACGCATGTGAGCGCGTCACTCCCGAGATTCGCACGGCGTCCGGCGCGAATCCCTCGCTCTCGGCCACTGCGGTCGAGAGCCCGGTCTGCGCGACCTCAAGCCCGAAGATCTTGGTCACATTGGTCCCGGCGACACCGGGGAATCGTATGTCGCCGCCGACGGCGTTCTCGCCGGCGATGCGGCCCTGCTTGTTCGCGGTCGTGCCGAGCGGGATCCACGTCGACCTGCCGGTGACGATGTGCGGTGACTCGGCGCAGTCCCCGGCGGCCAGCACACCCGGCTCACTGGTGACCTGCCTGGGATCGACCGCAATGGCGCCCGATCGGCCGAGATCGATTCCCGCGGCCGTGGCGAGTTCAGCGCGCGCTCTCACACCGACGGAGATCAACGCGATATCCGTTGAGAGACGCTGTCCTCCCGCGAGAACGCAGCCGACGTGGCCGTCGGCCCCCTCCTCGAACCCCTCGACGCGGGTGTCCGTTCTCACGATGACGCCGCGGTCGAGCAGCTCTCGGAGAACGAGATCGCTCATATCGGGGTCGTAGGTCGACAGGACCTTCGGTAGCAGCTCGATGACGGTCACTCGCGCCCCGCGCGCGACAAGCGCCTCCGCCATCTCGAGGCCGATGTAGCCGCCTCCGACGACGGCCGCGCGGATCGCTCCGGGCACAGGCTCCGCGATACCGCCCGACTCGATGGATGGCGCCGCCGTGTCGCCCGGCGACGCATCCGCGCCCAGCGCGGCGAGGCGATCGCGGATCGCATCGCCGTCCGGGACCGAACGCAGGGTGAAGATCCCGGGAAGGTCGACACCGGGGAGCGGCGGCCTGATGGCCTTTGCCCCCGTCGCCAGAACGAGCGCATCGTACGTGATGGACTCCTCGCCCGCCGCAGTGCGACAGACAACGGTCCGGTCCCGGGGTCTGATCTCGACCGCCTCGGTGCCGGTCCTGACATCGATGTGCCGCTCGCGGCGGAAGAACTCCGCGTCGTGCACGATGAGGTCGTCGCGGGAACCGACGACGCCGGAGATGTAGTACGGAAGCGAGCAGGCGCCGTACGAGACGATGTCACCTCGCTCAAGGACGACGATCTCGACATCCGGTCGGAGTCGTCGGGCGCGACTGGCGGCGCTCATGCCGGCGGCGTCACCGCCGATGACGACGAGCCGTCCTCCGCTCTGCATGCGCGGCGGCATCTCTTCCCTCCTGAGTGGGTGCCTCGGTCCGCAGCTTCTCGGGCGCGACCACCCATCTTAGCCCCATGAGCCGAAGCGATACAAGCGGAAGGGATGGCCGAGACCACCCCTCCCTGCAACACATCGGCACATTGTTGCGTGGCGCGTATCACCGATCCGCTCTATGCATCACTCCGATGACGGCTTTCCTATCTCGATCTTCCGGGAACGGACCCGGACCCCTGACGGGCCCAGACACCTCGTTTCTTACGATGCGAGACCGCGAAAATGGTCGCGAGCTCCGCAGCATGCCGCCCCCAAAATACGGAACGCCCCGAGTGCCGCAGCGGCACACGGGGCGTGAGTAAAATTCAGTATCTGTGATGGTGCCGCGCTACTCCTCCTCCATGCATCGCTTCAGAGCGCGCATCAGTCCCTGATGCACGTGCGGAGGAACCTCCTCGCAGCGGATCGTGCTGTAGTGGACGATGGTCTGTTTGAAGGTCTTGACGACGGCCCGGCACCGCGAACACTCGCGCATGTGCACCTCGAGCTTGGTTGCCACGACCTCGTCGAGGACGCCCTCGTGATAATCCGAGAGAACCTCGAGAAACTCCAAACAGCCTTCGCACTCGTGTTTCTCATCCATGGTGTCATAACCCGCTTGAAGGTGGTGCGCCCATCATCTACTCGGTCGCGGGAGCCTCGGCTTCGACCCTGCCGCCAAGATGCTTCGAGAGGAACCGCTCCGCCGCCGCGTAGAACCTCAGACGGTTCTCAGGCCGCGCGAATCCGTGTCCCTCGTCCGGAAACAGGATGTACTCGACCTCGACACCGTTCTCCTCCATCGCCGCGACGACCTGCTCCGACTCGGCCTGGACGACGCGCGGATCGTTGGCGCCCTGTGCAACGAGCATCGGGATCGTGATCTGGTCGACCTTGAACAGCGGCGAACGCTCGATGAGCATGTCGCGCTCGGTGTTCGGATTGCCGACCCGCAGGTACATCATCTCGATCATCGGCGCCCAGTATGGCGGGATAGTCTCGATGAAGGTCAGGAGGTTCGACGGTCCCATCATCGGAACCGCGCAGCAGAACACGTCCGGCGTGAAGGTTGCGCCGACGAGCGCCGCGTAGCCACCGTACGACGCGCCGTAGATCGCGACGCGCTCGGGGTCGGCGATACCCTCATCGACAGCCCAGTTGACGGCGTCAATGAGGTCGTCGTGCATCGCCGCGCCCCACTCCTTGTTGCCGGCGTTGATGAAGTCCTTACCGTAACCGGTGGAGCCGCGGAAGTTGACCTGAAGACAGACGTAGCCACGGTTCGCCATCCACTGCGCCTCAGGGTTGTACCCCCACTGGTCGCGCGCCCACGGACCACCGTGAACGTTGAGCACCATCGGCAGGTTCGTCCGACCGAGGCCAGGAGGATAGGTGATGTAGCCGTGGATCGTCAGACCATCGCGCGACTCGAACTGGATCGGCTCCATGGGGGCAAGCGTGTAGTCATCGAGATCCGTGCGGTGCTTGAAGAGGAACGTGCCCTCGTCGCTCTCTCGGTCGAAAAGGTAGTAGACGATGGGCCCGTCGTCCTTCGAGAAGGCGACGATCCAGGTGTCGTCGGCGTGGTCGCGTCCGTAGACGCCGAACTCGCCCTCGTCGAGCGTGGCGATCGCGTCGAAGTCCTGCTGGACGACGTCATCCATGATGACCCACTCGGTGCGCTCGCGCATGTACGCGATGCCCTCGATCTCCCACGTGTCGGGATTGAACATCACGTCTTCGATATCGTACTGCTCGTCACCGGCGACGTGCTCCTTCTCGCCGGTCGCCAGGTCGTAGAGATAGAGCTGGCCGGCGTTCGCGTCACGCGAATCGATGATGTACATCGAGCCGCCGTCCTTCGTGAAGGAGAGCGGGCCGCTGGTCATGTTGTCCTCGGTACCCCAGTGGATGATGGGCTCCCACGTCGCGTCCTCGTCCGCGCGGACGAGCAGCTCGGTCCCGCCGTCCGGCGTCATGGCGACAGCGCCGCGGACCTTGAGATCGAAATCCGTCACCCAGCCGACGATGTTGCCGGGGTTGCGAGCGAGCATGGTGAGTTCGCCGGAGGTGAGGTCGAGGCTGTACACGTCGTGAAGCCTCGGGTCCTGCTGGTTCATCGCGACGAGCATCGTGTTCGGGTGATGCTTCGAGTAGTCGACGATGCGCACCTGGACGCCGTCGTAGGGAGTGAGATCGCGGACGTCGCCCGTCTGGATGTTCACGCCGTAGATGCGCCAGTTCTCATCTCCATCGCCATCCTGAAGATAGAAGATCTCGTTGCTGTCCTGGCTCCAGAAGTACTGAACGATACCGCGGTGTTCGTCGCTGGTGATCGCGTGATCATCGCCCTCGCCGATGGTCCGGATCCAGACGTTCAGCACGTCATCGACCGGGGCCACGTACGCCAGCATGTCTCCCGACGGAGAGATTCTCGCGCGCATCTTCTCCGGGTTGCCGAGCAGAACGGTGCGGGGGATCAGTTCGGGCTGTTGGGTGCCGCAAGATGCCACCAGTACGGCAGTTGCGACGAGTACCGCCAGAAGCGCGGCGGCGACGATCCTTGTTCGCGTCAACATCTCTTCGTCCTCCTTGATACCGATTGAGTGTCTGTGCACACCGACTTTCGATTCACAATCGCTCCGGGCGATTCGCATTTCTACGCAGGCGCCCCTCCCTTCGCGTAGTATTCGGAGAGACGCTCGCGTAGAAAGAGCCGCGCCCGGTGGAGCCGGGACTTCACCGCGGGCACCGTCAGACCGAGCACAGCGGCTGTCTCTTCGGTCGATAGACCGTGGACGTCCCTGAGAACGAACACGATCCTGTTGTTCGGAGGCAGTTCGTTGATGTGCTGGGTGAGGATGGCCGAGAGCTCGTCGTTCATCAGCCCCGATGAGGGGTCGGTCGTCCAGTCGGCCACGTCGCGGGGGACCTTCGTCTCCCCGAGTTCGATGTCCTGGTCGAGCGAGACGGTATCGAGCTTCTTCTTCCGGATTCGCATCAGCGCGGCGTTCGTCGCAATGCGATAGACCCACGTGGAGAAACGCGCCTCCTCACGGAAGTTCGGAAGCGCCTTGTATGCCTTGACGAAGACCTCCTGAAGACAGTCCTCGGCGTCCTCGGGGTTCTTGAGCATCTTCAGACACAGACCGTAGACGTTGGCCTCGTGTCGCACGACGAGCTGTCCGAAAGCGTCGTTGTCGCCGGCCTTCGCGGCGGTCACGAGCTCTGGATCGGTGGGGGTAAGCTCTTCTATCGTCATTACGGAACCTGGAATCTCAGGGCTGTGCGGGCGGCACAGGAGCCGCCCGCATAGCCACATGGTGTGCGTGCTTCCTAGAGCTCCGGCGCGGGAGGTATCAGCCCCTCCTTCATCAGAACGTGGGTCTGCTCCCTCGCCTCACGGATCTTCTTCTCAGCCATCGTGTACAGATCTTCGCGCGACATCGTAACACGCGCGATACCCTGCTCGATAGCCTTCATTCCGACGGCGACGGCCTCCCGCGGGAAGGTCTCCCACTCCGTCATGTCCGGGACGATGTAGTCCTCGCGGAGACCTTTGTCCTCGGCGCACTTCGCGATCTCCTCGGCCGCCGCGATACACATCTCATCCGTGATCGTCTTCGCCATAACATCGAGGGCGCCGCGGAAGATGGCCGGGAAACCGATCGAGTTGTTGACCTGGTTGGGGAAGTCGGAGCGGCCGGTCGCTACGACACGGGCTCCCGCCTCCTTTGCCACCCACGGCCAGATCTCGGGGACCGGATTGGCGCAGACGAAGACGATGGCGTCCTTCGCCATGGCCTCGATCCACTCCTTCTTGACGGTGTCGGGACCGGGCTTCGAGAGCGCGATGAGCATGTCGGCGCCCTTACAGGCGTCACCCGGGTCACCAACGAGATTCGCCTCGTTCGTCAGCTGCGCGAGCTCCCACTTCTCCTTGTAGTCCGGGAGGAAGTCGTCCTTCCGCCCCTCGTGGAGTGTGCCGCGGCTGTCGCACATGATGATCTTCGCGGGGTCGGCGCCTGCGCTGATAAGCAGATGCGCGATACGGACGTTCGACGCTCCGGCGCCGATCATGGCGATGCGGACCTTCCCAAACTCCTTGCCTACGACCTTGACCGCGTTGATGGCGCCGGCGACCGTGACAGCTGCCGTGCCCTGCTGGTCGTCGTGCCAGACCGGGATGTCGAGCCCCGCCCTCACCTCTTCAAGGACACGGAAGCACTTCGGCTGCGAGATATCCTCGAGGTTGATCCCGCCAAAGCCCGGGCTGATGAGCTTCGTCGTCTCGATGAGAACGTCGGGGTCCTTGGTGTTGACCGCGATGGGAACGGCGTCGACGCCGCCGAGGTACTTGAAGAGCAGCGCCTTGCCTTCCATGACCGGCAGGCTGGCGTGCGGACCGATATCGCCGAGGCCCAGAACACGCGTGCCGTCGGTGACGACCGCGACCGTGTTCTTCTTGTTCGTGTGCTCGTAGACGGTCTCCGGGTGAGCGTGGATGTCCTTGCAGGGTGCAGCAACTCCGGGGGTGTACCAGATCGCGAAATCGTCCACGCTGCGGATGCAGCACTTCGGGACGATCTGGTACTTTCCACCGTAGAACGGGTGGAGCACCATCGCGTCATGACTCGGCTTCTCGGCCTTCTTGATCAGTTCTTCCTGAGTGAGCCTTTTCTCCTCTGCCAAGGGAAAGCCCTCCGTTCTGGTGAAACAGCCGTTTACCCTAATGCCACCCGCTTTCTCGCATCCTGCCGCCGAACTCCTCGCGGGCGATCTCGTCAACGAGCCGCAAGACCGCGTCGCGCGCGACAGGTTCCAGGTCCTCATTCCGAGCGATATCGTCCGTCACTTCGATCGCGTAGACCGAGATCTCGCCCGGCATCACGGCATCATTGACCCCGTCGAGCGCGAACTTCGCCCGGTACTCAACACCATGGTCGGTCACGTTCTTAGGAACGAGCTCGAGGTCCTCGAGCCCCAGCCTGCAGAGTTCGCCGAATCCGCCCTGGCCAGCGCGGACACAGTCGACGATGACCACCTTGCGGTAGCCGGCCACGACCTCGAAGAGATCGACGCCCATGGCCGGGATCTCGATGATGTCGATCTCCGGGTCGTCGAGCGTGGCGTGAAGCTCCCTCGCCACCTCGAGACCGACCCGCTCGCCGGCGAACCCGGGATCACCAAGTCCCAGAATCAGTGTCTTCATCCCTGCCTCGCCCCCTCGAGCCGGCCCGATCGCTCACGGCCGGCTTCATCCAACCCGCGTGAAAACACATCAGCGCAAGATCATCGCAGCCGTCCCGGTCGCGGCGAGGCCGCCGCGCCCGAGACGACCGAAACAGCAGTGCGCTCTAGTCGAGAGCGTCGATCCGGTGATCGACGGTCTCCGCACGACGGTACTCCGGCAGCAGGACCGGTGCGATCCTGCCCTTGCCGACGCGCGCACTCTTGAGTTCCTTGTGAAACGAATCGAGATGCTTGAGAGACAGCTTCCCGTTCTTCTTGATTCCCGCAGCGCGTTCGGCTGCAGCCTCGCCCGCGCGGCGCCCGAAGACGACGACATCGAGGAGCGAGTTACCCATCAGACGGTTCCGCCCGTGGATGCCGCCCGCCACCTCGCCGGCCGCGAAGAGATTCTTGATCTTGGTCTCGCCGGTCTCGTCGATCTTGAGTCCGCCGTTCTGGTAGTGCTGTGTCGGGTAGATCAGGATCGGGACCTTGCTCATGTCGATTCCGAACCGCTCGTACTGACGGTACATCGCCGGGACCCGGGACTTGATGGTCCCCTCGCCGTGCATCGCGTCGATGATCGGTGAGTCGAGCCAGACCGCCGGCTGGCCGGAGGGCGTCGTGATGCCCTTCTTCCGACCGAGACACTCGCGGATGAGCGCCGCCGCCTCCACGTCCCGCGTCTCGAGCTCGTAGATGAAGCGGTTGCCTTCGACGTTGGTGATCTGCCCGCCGATGCTGCGGACCTTCTCGGTCACAAGAAGCCCGAGGATCTGCTCGGGGAACGCCGCGCCCGTCGGGTGGTACTGGATGGTGTCCATGAAGGTCAGTGGTGCGCCGGCACGGTAACCCAGCACGAGACCGTCGGCCGTCGCGCCGTAGTGGTTGCTCGTCGGGAAACCCATGACGTGCAGCCTGCCGCTGCCGCCGGTGGCAAGGATGACGGTCTTGGCGCGGACGACCATGTACTGCTCGGTCTCCATGTTGTAGAGGATCGCGCCGGTGACCTTCTTGCCGTCGGTCAGAAGCTCGTACACTGCCGCGAACTCGGCGATCGGGATCTCGCGGTTAAGCACCTCGTCCTTCAGGGTCTTCATGATCTCGGCGCCGGTGTAGTCGCGTGCAGCGTGCATCCGCTTGCGCGACGTGCCGCCGCCGTGGGTCGTGATCATCGTGCCTTCGGCCGTCTTGTCGAACATCACGCCGAGCCTCTCGAGCCACGAGAGAACCTCGGGCGCGTCGCCGACAAGCGCCTCGACGAGATCGGGGTTGTTGAAGTAGCGACCGCCGCCCATGACATCGAGGTAATGGATGGCAGGTGAATCGTTCGCCTTGTCGGCGCCCTGGATACCGCCCTGCGCCATCACGGTGTTCGAGTCGCCGAGCCTGAGCTTGGTGGCCAGCAACACGCTGGCACCCTGCTCGTCCGCGACCAGCGCGGCCGCGGCGCCCGCGCCGCCCCCGCCGACGACCAGCACGTCGACGTCCACCTCGACGTTCGAAAGGTCGAACTTCGCCGGGTCGATGGCACTGTATGCCTCGAACGCGTCGACGAACTCCTTCGGCGCCCTCTCACCCTTGGACGGTCCCACCTTGAGCGTGCGGAAGACATCGTCCTTGAAGTCCGGATGGAACCCCTCGAGCAGCTCCTGCCGGGCGTCGGGAGAGAGAAGTGGTATCTCCTGGCCAATCCGCTCCTTGCGGGTGGCCTCCACGCGCTTCATCGATTCAAGCATTTTTCCGGTGTACACGCGCCCTCCTCCTACTCAGCCGGCTCAATCTCGCGCTCAGCGTAGAGCTTCGCGAGCTGGGGCTTCTTCATCTTCTTGAGCTTCGCCATTTCCTTGTCAAACGTGCCCTTCTTGACCTCGCGCATTCTCTTTGCGAGATGCTCGGCGCGCGGCGCAACCTTGCTCGAGTAGAGCCGGCGGCAGAGAAGAGCGACATTGTACTGCACGATCTCCGCGGGACAGCGCGACGCGCAGAGCCCGCAGAGGAGGCAGTCGAACGAAAGATCTGCCGCCTTGGCGATATCGCCGCGGAGTGACGCCTGCACGTACTCCATGACCTCGATGTCCTGAGGACACGCCTTCGTGCACGCGTTGCACGAGAGACAACGGAAGACCTCCGGGTAGTGCTTGAGGATCGTCTCAGAGGTCGGCTTGAGCTTCTCGACGTCGTACGTGGCCTTGTTCCCCGGGAAGAACGGAATCTCCGCGAGGTACATTTCGTCCTGCACCATCTCCTGACACGCGAGGCCGACCTTCAGGCGGTAGTCGTCCTTCGTGCGATAGACCGTGCCGCAGGCCCCGCAGAACGCCCCCCGACATCCGCACCCTCTGATGAACTGGTAGCCGGCGTACTCCATCGCCTTCATGATGGTGAGATCCGAGGGGACCTCGTACGCCTTTCCCATCACATGGATGGTGACCTTATCAGCTGCCATCGTAGGCATTCCCCCTGTTCGTCTGACGGGGGTGAGGGCTTGTCACCCCTCCCCGTCCATCCTCAAGCTACTTCTTGGATTTCGCCTTCTTGCTCTTCTTGCTCTTCGCTGCAATGTCACCGGCGACCACGACGGCCTCATCCCCGGCCGGAGCCTCAACACCGGAGAGCTTCTCCCCGAGATCGACCGTCATAGGACCAAGCTCGCGGATCTCATCGACGAACTCGTTCATGACGCGAACGAGCTTGTCGCCTTCGGCCGCCGAGATCCACTCGAGCCTGACACGGTCCGGATCGACTCCAAGCTCCTTAAGCATCGGCTTGAGAAGCGACAGGCGCCGCATCGTGTTGTAGTTGCCGTCCTGATAGTGGCAGTCACCCGGGTGGCATCCGCCCAACAACACACCGTCCGCCCCTTCCCGGAATGCCCACAGGATGTGCTGCGGATCCACGCGTCCGCTGCAGTTGACACGCACCGCGACACCGTTCGGCGGGTACTGTTTTCGAGAAGTCCCCGCGAGATCGGCGCCGGCGTACGTGCACCACTTGCAGAAGAAGCAAACGACTCTTGGTTCGAACATATCAGTCCTCCAGGGCCGCCGTGACCATCTTGAACAGCTGGTCGTCAGTGAGATTCTTCTGCGTCACCGATCCGGACGGACACGCCGCGATACACGCGCCGCACCCTTCACAGATCGCCTCCTGGATGTGAGCGACCTTCTTCTCCTCGTCAAACTCCGCCGCGTCGTACGGACAGACCGAGACACAGACGCGACAGCCGGCGCAGTCGTCCTCATCAACGAACGCGATGATCGGCTCGCGATGATACTCCTTCTCCGCGAAGAGCGATGCGACCTTGCTCGCGGCAGCCGAGGCCTGGGCAACAGCGTCCGGGATGTCCTTCGGACCCTGCGCGGCGCCGGCCAGGTAGAAACCGGGCGCGAGACTCTCGACGGGCCTGAGCTTCGGGTGGGCCTCCGAAAGGAAGCCCCACTCGTTGACCTGGATCTTGAGCTTCTTTGCAAGCTCCACCGCGCCAACACTGGGAACCATGGCGAGACCGAGCACGACCATGTCGGCGGCGATCTCGACCTTCTGGCCGGTGAGCGTGTCGACGCCCCAGACCATCACCTTCCCGTCCTCTTCGAAGACCTTCGAGACCTTGCCGCGAATATAGAGGACGTCGTCCTCCTCGGCCGCGCGCTGGTAGAACTCCTCGTAGCCCTTTCCACCGGTCCGAACGTCCATATAGAACAGATAGGCCTGACCCTCGTGCACGTTGTGCTTGTAGAGCATCGCGTGCTTCGTCAGGTACATGCAGCAGGCCTTGGAGCAGTACGCCTTGTGGTTCTCCGGATCGCGGGACCCGACGCAGGTCAGGAAGACAACCTCTTTCGGCACCTCGCCGTCGGAGGGTCTCAACACCTGTCCGCCGGTCGGTCCGGACGCGGAGAGAAGGCGTTCAAACTGCAGGCTCGTCACGACGTCCTTGATCTTGCCGCCGCCGTACTCGCCGATGTTGACCATCGGATAGAGATCGTAGCCGGTGGCGACGATGATCGCGCCGACCTCCACGTCCACAAACTCGTCCTTCTGCGTGTAGTCGACCGCGTCGACCGGACAGATCTTCGCGCAGATGCCGCACTTGCCGTTCTTGAAGTAGATGCAGTGGTCAGCGTCGAGCACCGGCTTGTTCGGGACGGCCTGCGGGGACGGCGTGTAGATGGCCTTCCGCTTGGAGAGTCCCTCGTCGAACTCCGAGTCCGTCTTCGACGGGCACTTCTCGGAGCACAGACCACAGCCGGTGCAGACGTCCCGGTTGACGTACGCGGCCTTCTTCTTGATCTTGACCTTGAAGTTGCCCACGTAGCCCGCGACATCCTCGACCTCGCAGTAGGTCATCAGCGTGATCCTGGGATGCTGCGATGCGTCGACCATTTTCGGCGTCAGGATGCACTGCGAGCAGTCGAGCGTCGGGAACGTCTCTGACAGCTGCGCCATGTGACCGCCGATCGAGGCCTCCTTCTCAACGAGGATAACCTCGTGTCCGGAGTTCGCGATGTCGAGCGCGGCCTGAATACCCGCCACCCCACCACCCACGACGAGCGCGCGCTTCGTCACCGGAACCGCGATCGGCTCAAGCGCCTCGTCCTGCTTCACCTTCTCGATCATCGTCTTGATGATCTTGACCGCCTTGTCCGTCGCGCGCGGCTTGTCCTTCTGATGGACCCAGCTGCACTGCTCACGAATGTTGGCGATCTCGACCATGTACGGATTCAGATCGGCGCCGACACCGGCGCGCCGGAAGGTTGCCTCGTGGAGCGTCGGGGAGCACGCCGACACGACGACGCCGGTCAGCTTGTGCTCCTTGATCGCGTCCTTGACGAGGTTCTGGCCGGGATCCGAACACATATACGCGTAGTCGGTTGAGAACGCGACTCCCGGATAGCTGGCCAGTTCCTCTGCAACCCGCTTCACGTCCACCACGCCGGCGATGTTCGTACCACAGTGGCAGACGAAAACGCCTATGCGATGTTCCATCACTCCTCCCCTAGACCAGGCTCTTCTCGGCCAGCACTGGCCGCGGGTCAACGTAGTTGTCGCTGAAGTCCAGGTACTCCTCGTCTATCCCGAGCGCAACACCAAGAAGCTGCGTGAAGTAGATCACCGGGATCTTACGGAAGCCGGTAACGCTCTTCTCCATCTTCTCCTGCATCACGTCCAGGTTGTACCTGCAGAGCGGACAGGTGGTGACGATGATGTCGGCATCGCGTCGCGACGCCGAGTTGATGATGGTCTGCGAACACGCAGCCGCCGTTTCTTCGTCTCGAGCCACCTGAAACCCGCCGCAGCATTCGGTCTTCATCGGGAAGTCGACAACGTCGCACCCGATCGAGCCGAGCAGTCCCTCGAAGATCTCCGGCTGCTCCGGATCGTCGAACTCCATCTCCTTCTTCGGTCGGAGGAGCATGCATCCGTAGTACGGGGCGACCTTGAGACCGGAGAGGTCCTTCTTCACGAGACCGCCGATCTTGTCGAAGCCGACGATATCCCTGAGCATCTCGATGTAGTGAAGAACCTCGACCTGACCGAGGTAGTCCTCTTTGAGATAGCTCCCGATGTTCTCGCGAACCTCGGTGTCGGCCCGGAGGAACAGGTTGGCCTTCTCGCGCTTCTCCGCGTCGGTGTGCAGCGCGTGGTTCGTCCGCTTGAGAACGTTGTAGCAGAACGAACAGAGCGTCACGACCTTGTCGCCCTGTCTGGCGGCATAGGCGAGGTTCCTCACCCCTGCGAGGATGTCCATCACCGAGTCGGTCGTGAGCGGGAACACGGCGCCGCAGCACGTCCAGGTCTCAAGCTCTTCCAGCTCGATCCCCAACGCCCGCGCGCACTCCCTCGATGCCTTGTCGAAGTCGAGGGCTCGCTCGTGAAGCGTACATCCGGGGTAGTAAGGTATCTTCATCTGTGCCTCCGACTCCCTATCCGTTGAGCTTTCTCAGGGCCCCGATCACACCCAGCTGCGGCGCGTCCGACACCATGGCCGTTGTCATCTCATCCGCGTCGACGACCGTGCCGCTGAGACGCTTGCGGAGCACGATAGCTCTGAGCGCGTCACAGATGCTCGAGAATTCCACGCCGCGCGGACAGCGCGAGGCGCACTGGAGACACGACGCACATATCCAGATCGTCTCCGAATCGAGCGCGGGCTCGACCTGACCGAGCTGCAGCAGGCGGATGACCTCGCTCGGCACGATGTCCATCTCCTCGACGACGGGGCACCCGGCCGTGCACCGCCCGCACTGGTAGCACGCGGACAGGCTCTGGCCGGAGAGTTCCTCAACCCTCTCGACGAGATCTCCCTTGATGACTTCTGCGCTCAGCTTGAGCCTCATCCACACCTCCGATGATTCCTCGGGCATGTGTGCATGCCCCCACCCGTGTCGATGCGTGATCTCATTCGCTTGTGTGCTGTTCGTGTGTCGGTCGCGCCCATCACCGTTCGTGCTCAACATGGAACGATAGGCAAGCGTTCCCGCCTACCTACCGGACTCGAGAACAGACGACCACTCCCGCCGCCCCGACACAGATGCACCGCGGCGCGGTTGCCTGCTCGTCGCGGTGACATTGGCCCTCGAGTCTACTACCGCGGCCGCTGAGTGTCAACCCACCAACGCCCCGAAAAGGGCGGAGAACGGGCAGCACTCGGGCGCCGGGGATGGGGAGGCGCTCGCGGGAGTGGTGATGGCGGATGCGTTCCTGCTTGTCGGACGCGGCCGTCTCCCGTAGCCTCTAGAGACCTTTGGTGGAGACAGTCCGCCCCCACCGTGGAGAGATCCCTATGCAGTCTCCCGACAGGAAGCGAGACACCACGCCGGTACGGAGCGGTCCGGGCCTCCCGCGGAACGTCTGGGTCGTCACGGTCACGAGTTTTCTCACCGACGTCTCGAGCGAGATGATCGTCAACCTCATCCCGCTCTTCCTCCTCAACGTGCTCGGCGTGAGGACGGCGCTCATCGGCGCGATCGAGGGAACGGCCGAGACGACGGCGAGTCTTCTCAAGCTCTTCTCCGGCTGGTTCTCAGACCGGATCGGCACCCGGAAGTGGCTCGCCGTGCTCGGGTACGGCATCTCGACGATCGCCAAGCCGTTCCTCTACTTCGCCGGGTCGTGGGGAAGCGTGCTCGGCGTGCGGTTCGCCGACCGGGTGGGCAAGGGTGTGAGGACCTCGCCTCGCGATGCGCTCATCGCCGACAGCGTCGACGAGCGCAGACGCGGGATCGCGTTCGGCCTCCACCGCGCGGGCGATACGGCCGGAGCGGTGATCGGGATCGGCATCGCGCTCGCTGTGCTGCTCGTTGCACAGAGGAACACCGAGCTCCTGACGAGAGCAACGTTCCAGGTCGTCGTGCTCGCGAGCATGGTCCCGGCGGTACTGGCGGTCATCGTCCTCGCCGTGGGCGCACGAGAGACACGCATCCCGGTCGCAAAGCGGACACCGCCGAGCTTCTCTCTCGCCGGATTCGACAGCCGGTTCCGCCGCTTCCTGCTCATCATCGTCCTCTTCACGCTCGGCAACTCGTCGGACGCGTTCCTGATCCTGAGAGCACAGAACGCAGGCCTCACGGTTACCGGCGTGCTCGGGATGCTCATCACGTTCAATCTCGTGTACGCCGTCATCTCGAGTCCCGCGGGGGCGCTCTCAGACCGGTTCGGCCGGCGGAGGTTCCTCGCGATCGGCTGGCTCATCTACGCGGCCGTGTACGCGGGGTTCGCGACGGCCACGAGAGGTTGGCACACCTGGGCGCTCATGGGCGTCTACGGCGTCTACTACGGACTGACGCACGGGACGGCCAAGGCATACGTCGCCGACCTCGTCCCGGCCGACCGGCGCGGGACGGCCTACGGCGTCTACAACGCGGCGGTCGGCATCATGGCCTTCCCGGCGAGTCTCATCGCGGGGGTTCTCTGGCAGGGTGCCGGCGACTGGGGCGGGTTCGGACCATCGGCTCCGTTCATCTTCGGCGGAGCGCTCGCGCTCGTCGCGGCGGCGCTGCTGGTCCTCTCACCGCGCGACCGGAGCAGACAGTCCCCGCTGAGGAGTCAGTCCCCCTGAGGGGTCGGTCTGCCAGCGGAGACAATCGCCAGCGGAGACAATCGCCAGCGGAGACAATCTGCCTGCGGAGACAATCCCGTTGGTCACGTATCGACGCGGGCACCCGATCGAGAGGCAACACGCATGGCACTGATGTTCGTCGTCCAGGAACACGACGCGTCGAGACTCCACTGGGACTTCCGGCTCGAGCGCGACGGCGTCCTCACGTCGTGGGCCATCCCAAAGGGTCCGTCGATGGATCCGTCGCAGCGTCGGCTGGCCATCATGGTCGACGACCACGACATCGAGTACGCCGACTATGAGGGGCTCATCCCCGAAGGGCGGTACGGCGCCGGACCGGTCGCGACATGGGACCGCGGCACCTATGAGGAACTGTCGTGGGAGGAAGACCGCATCCGGTTCGTACTTCACGGCGAGAGGCTCCGCGGCGGATTCACACTCGTCCATCTCTCCCGCGGGAAGCCGAACGAGTGGCTGCTCATCAAGAAGAAGGATGAACTCGCACGGACCGGATGGAAGATCGAGCGTGTGTTGACCGAGAGGAAGCTGGCGACGCTCGAAGTGCGCGACCCCGGATGCGACGCGACCTGATGCACGAACAAGTGCAATGCACGACAAGAAAGAGGTGCTCGATACGGAGACGAACTGCAGCTGACGTGATCTGAACAAGGAGGGAATGATGAGCGGAACGAAGACCGGCGGAGCGGCGAGACGTCGCATCGGCCGAACGGTCGGACCACGCGCAGGGACGGTTCTCATCTGTGCGGCCGCTGTGCTGGCTCTCGCCTCGGTCACCGCCGTGGCAGGAGAGCCGATCGCGACGTTCTCGATCGTCGGGTGCGATCCGGCGACCGGGGAACTCGGTGTCGCGGTGCAGTCGAAGTTCTTCGCGGTGGGCGCGGTCGTCCCGTACGCGCGAGCGGATGTCGGCGCGATCGCATCACAGGCCTACGGCAACACGGCCTTCGGCCCGATGGGGCTCGATCTCCTCGAAGAGGGTCTCCCGGTCGAAGAGGTGATGAAGGCCCTCCTGGTCGACGACGAGGACCGTGAACAGCGTCAGGTCGGCATCGTCGACGCGAACGGGAATGCGTACGCGTACACCGGTGACGAGTGCATGGACTGGGCGGGTCATCACGTCGGCGAGAACTACACGGCCCAGGGCAACATCCTCGTGAGCCGGGAGACCGTGCTTGCGATGGCGCGCGCGTTCGAGGAGACCGACGGGGTCCTCGGCGAACGGCTGATGAGCGCCATCGAGGCCGGACAGGCCGCGGGCGGAGACTCGCGAGGGATGCAGTCGGCCGCCATCCTCATCGTCAAGGCCGGCGGCGGCTACGGTGGATACAACGACGTCTACTGTGATCTCAGGGTCGACGATGCCGAGGACCCGATCGCCGAGCTTCGCCGCATCTTCATGATGTGGAAGGAGGAGGCGTTGATCCTCGAGGGATACCGCCTGCTGGAGGCGGGCGAGAGCGAAGCCGCCATCGCCGTTGGACGCCGCGCGATCGAGCAGTACCCCGACAGCGCCGAGTGCTACTACCACCTCGCCTGCTATCTCTCGCGAGGGGGACTCAAAGACGAGGCGCTCGAGCAGATCAGGGAGGCCACCGCGCGCGACGCGCTCCTCGGTCCGCGTGCGAGACTCGACACGGACCTCGAACCTCTCTGGCGGGACCCGGCCTTCCTCTCCGTGACCGACGAGTAGTCGCTCACCCTGCGGCGGGGCCGACCCGCAAATCGCGCCGGCGGGACGCGCATCCTGCGCTGTCCCTCCGGTCCACATCGCAGATCTCCGAACCCCCCGGCCCGTGATGGCCGGGGGGTCTTCGCATGATCGCTGGATTCGATCACCGCACATGATCTAATACACTGCTCTGCAGTGCGTTACGGTCATGCAACCATGCGCGGTGGAACGAACGAGGCGGAGCCGGACTCATGCTGACTGAGACCCGCGAACTGGCAGGATAAATGCACATCTATCGGATCTGGAGGATCGATCCTGCGGCCGCGCCGACCGGCCGAACCGCGCACATGGAGACGAGTCCGGTGGACGAGAACGGAACGACACCCGGTATCCTGCCCGAGGGCGAGCACCGCCTCCGCGAGCGGGTCGCTGCGCTCGAACGGCTCAATTCGGAGCTCTCCGTCCGCGAGGAACGGTTTCGCACGATCGTCGACAACGCGACCGATGCGATCGTCGTCGTTCAGGACGGCGTTCTCAAGCTGGCCAACCCCCACGTCGCCAGCATCTCGGGATACGACGAACCGACACTTCTCTCAATGCCGTTCAGCGAATTCGTCCATCCGGACGACCGCCGGACGGTCGCCGACCTCCATCTTCGGCATCTGCGCGGCGAGGAGTCCGGAGACGCATACACGATGCGCGCCATCACGGCCGCCGGCGATACGAGGTTGATCGAGGCGCGGTCCGTTCTCATTCAGTGGGAGCAGCGACCGGCGGTGCTCAGCTTCCTGCGGGATGTGACGCTCCGACTCGAAGCCGAGCGCGCCCTCCGGGACAGCGAGACGCTCTACCGATCGCTCTTCGATCAGGCGGACGACGCGATCTTCCTCGTGCGAGGCGACGAGTTCATCGACTGCAACAAGAAGACACTTGAGATATTCGGGTGCACGCGCGATCAGATCGTCGGGCAGCCCCCCTACCGGTTCTCTCCCCCGAAGCAGGCCGACGGGAGCGATTCCAGGACAGCCGCGATCGAGAGGATCGCGGCGACCTTCAACGGGGAGCCACAGCGGTTCGAGTGGCTCCACGCCAGGTACGATGGCTCGGTCTTCGAGGCCGAGGTCAGCCTGAGCAACATCGAGATCGCCGGCGAGCATCTGATCTTCGCGTTCGTCAGCGACATCAGCGAGCGGAAGTGGTTCGAGCGCATCCAGACCACACTGCTCGACATCTCCCAGTCGGCGCATTCGGCGCGAAGCCTCGAGCACCTGTTCAGCGCCACCCGTGTCTCGCTCTCGGCGCTCATGGACACCACGAACTTCTACGTCGCGCTCGAGGATGATCAGAACGGCATGTACCGCTTCGAGTGCTTCTACGATGAGTTCGACGACGTCGAACTTCACGCCCCGCGTGACGCATCGAACACGCTGACCGACTACGTCCGACGGACAGGCGACCCTCTGCTTCTGACGGGACCTGAGTTCGCGACGCTTCGGCAGCGCGAGAACCTCAGAGATGCGGGCGCGTCCTTCAAGTCCTGGATCGGCGTTCCACTGAGAACTCCTCGAGGGATCATCGGGATCGCCGCAGTCCAGAGCTACGGGGATGAGTCGCCCTACACCCGGCGAGAGCTCGACCTGATGTCGTTCGTCGCGGAGAGCCTCGGGACCGCGATCGTGAGACTCCAGGATGAAGAGAACAGGGCGGTGCTCGAGAACCAGGTCCGCCAGACTCAGAAGCTCGAGAGTCTGGGCGTCCTCGCCGGCGGTATCGCACACGACTTCAACAACCTCCTCACCGGTGTCCTCGGCAACGCCGACCTGGCACTGCTCGATCTGCCGAGAACGTCCTCGGCTGCCGTCGCACTCAACGAGATCCGGAACATCTCTCAGCGCGCCTCCGACCTCTGTAAACAGATGCTCGCCTACTCCGGACGCGCCGCGAGCGCGCCCGAACCTGTGGACCTCGCCGGCGAGATCCAGGGGATGCGAGACGTGCTCGAATCGCTCGTTCCGAACACCGTGACCTTCACGCTCGACGCGGAGCCGGCCGGAGCGGTGAGCGCGGACCGCGCACAGCTGGCGCAGGTCGTTCGCACGCTCGTGGCCAACTCGGTCGAGGCGCTCGATGGAGAGCCGGGCGAGATCCGGATAGCGACCGGGACGACTCACGACGGCTGCGCCTCTCCCTCGGGAGCGGATGGAACGAACGCGACGGCGGAAGACCCGACATGGCCGTTCGTAGAGGTACGCGACAGTGGATGCGGCATGGACGAGAAGACGCAGCAGCGCGTCTTCGAACCGTTCTTCTCGACCAAGTTCACCGGCCGCGGCCTCGGCCTGCCGGCGGTCCAGGGGATCGTGCGCATGCACGGGGGGAGTATCAGCGTCGTGAGCGCGCCCGGCGAAGGGACGACGATGCGTATCGTGCTCCCGCCGGCCGCCATCGAGAAGGTATCAAATGCGAAGGAGTGCGAGACCATGGACAATGCGAGAGCTGATCTGAATCACAACCTGCGCGTGCTGCTGGTTGACGACGAGGACGTCGTACGCAACGTCGGCGAGATACTCCTCGACAAGGCTGGATACAGTGTGACCACAGCCGCGGACGGACAGTGCGCCCTGGACTTCTTCCGAGAGCACTCCGGAGAGATCGCCTGCGTCGTGCTCGATCTGTCGATGCCGGACATGGACGGCGAGCAGGTGTTCGAGATGCTGCGCGACGTCCGTCCCGACATCCCTATCCTGATATCGAGCGGATACTCCGGGAACGATGTCATGAAGCGGTTCGAGCAGTGCGACCACTGGGGATTCCTCCAGAAACCGTTCAGCTCGGACTCACTCATATCCGAGGTGTCGCGCATGACGGCCGAGGCTCATCCCGGCCGGTAGAGCAGCACATACCTCGGAAATGCCCCTTGCGTTTGCCACGCTCGATGATAGGATACGCACAGACTTCGACTGGTGAGTGCAGGTTGCGCTGACGCAGACTCCGAAGACACCTGCGATGACAATGAACAAACACTCGATATCGGCGACCGTCGCGACTCTCGTCGTGATCGCCATTACCCTTGCAGCACCTCGGCCGGCCCTCGCCCAGGAGGGCCGCACGCTCATCGTGCGCGGGGACGACAGCTACCCTCCCTACGAATTCATCGACGATGCCGGCCAGCCCGCGGGATACAACATCGATCTCATCCGGGCCGTCGCCGAGGAGGCCGGACTCGAGGTCGATGTCCGGCTCTCCTCGTGGCGCGACGTGGTCAGGGACCTGCGTGAGGGCCGCGCCGACGTCGTGACCGGCATGTATCGCTCTCCTGCGCGCGAGCAGGAGTTCGACTTCTCACACACGCACATCGTCGTGACACACTCGCTGTTCGCCCGGAAGGGGTCTCCGATCCGCACACTCGATGATGCGCGCGGAGCGTCGATCATCGTCCAGGACGGCGACATCATGCACGACTACCTGCTGGAGACGGAGCTCACCGAGGATATCGTGACGGTTCCGGATCAGCAGGCCGCGCTTGAACTCCTCGCCGGCGGGGAGCATGACTGCGCGCTCGTGGGCAAGCTCCAGGGTCTCTTTCACATTCATCGAAGCGGCCTGACCCATCTTGTCATGCCGGTCGGCGAGGAGATCCTGCCCCGGGACTACTGCTTCGCCGTCCGGAAGGGAGACACCCGGCTCCTCGCGAGACTGGCCGCCGGCCACACGGCCGTCAGAACCTCGGGGCTTGACGCCGAGATAGAGGCCCGCTGGTTCCCGCAGGAAGCACCGGCCGTCCGATCGCAAGTAATCAAGTTCGCGGCCTGGATCGGCATTCCGCTGCTCCTCCTTCTGGCGGGCGCGCTCTATTGGTCGTGGTCGCTCGAGCGAGAGGTCGGCCGGAAGACACGGGAGATCAAGCGCGAACTCACGGAACGCATCCGTATCGAGGAATCGATCCGCGACCGCGAGGAACAGCTCAGGAAGATCGTACAGAATATGCCCGTCATGGTGTTCGGGTTCGACGAGATGGGACGCATCACCGCGTGGAACGCTGAGTGCGAACGTGTCACGGGATACGCGGCCGATGAGATCATCGGTCGCGACGGCGTCCTCGAGACTCTCTACCCGGACGACGACTTCAGGAGCAACCTGGAGGCGGAGTGGGCGAAGCGAGGCGCAGACTACCGAAACTGGGAGTGGGCGATCACCCACAAGGACGGCTCGCAGCGAATCGTCTCATGGTCGAACATCTCGGGTCGCATGCCGATCAGCGGATGGGCCCACTGGGGCACCGGCATCGACGTGACGTGGCTGCGCGACATCGAGCGCACACTGGAGTACGGCGAGGACCGATACCGGGCGATCTCCGACCTGACCTCGGACTTCGCGTATGCGTTCCGTGTCGACGAGAATGGAACGCTCACGGCCGAGTGGGTGACCGGCGCGCTGGAGCGTATCTCAGGGTGGACCAAAGAGGAACTGAAGACCCGCGGCGGATGGGAGGAGCTGCTGCTGCCGGAGGACCGCTCGGTCGCTCGGCGGCAGATAGAGCAACTGCTCGCCGGCCAGGCGGCGGTTGTCGAGTACCGGATTATGACCAAGAACGCGGAGACCCGCTGGGTCCGCGACTACGCGCGCCCCGACTGGGACGAATCACAGGGACGGACGACGCGCATCGTGGGCGCCGTCCAGGACATCACGGAGCGCCGCGCCATCGAGGAGAACCTGCGACGCTCGGAAGCCCTCTATAGGATGACCATGGACTCGATGCACGACGCGGTGCACGTCGTGGACCGGGAGCTGCGGATCACACTGATGAACCGGCGGAACAGGGAGTGGCTCGCGGGTCTCGACATTGAGGTCCCCGGCGTCGGCGACTGTCTCCGGGACGTCTTCTCGTTCCTGGACGACTCGGTCTTCGAGCAGTATGAGCAGGTCTTCGACACGGGCGAGACCGTCGCGACCGAGGAGCGGATACGGCTCGCTCATCACGAGGTCTTCACCGAGACGACGAAGATCCCGGTGATCGAGAATGGAACCGTCACACGGGTCATCACGATCGTCCACGACGCCACGACCCGTCGAAGGATGCAGTGGCTGACACAGGTCCAGCGCGATCTGAGCATCGCGCTCCACCCGGTTCAGTCGGTTGAGGAGTCACTCGACCGGTGCATCCGCGCCGCCTTTGACGTCTCGGGGGCCGATGCGGGCGTGGTCTATCTTGCGGAGGATGGCGGCTTCCGGCTTGCTGCGTCGGTCGGCCACTCGGACGACTTCGTTCGGGCGGCGGAGTGGATGGCCTCGGGGACTGCGATCATCGACGCCGCGACAGACGACAAAGAAGGCCTCTTCATCACCGAGGCCGACGTTGCTCTGGCGAAGAAGCCGCAGAACGACCTCCGCGGGGCGTTTCAGCGCGAGGGCGCCACCGCGGCGGCGTTGCTTCCGATCATGCACGAGGGCCGGCTTGCAGGCCTCCTCGGTGTGGCGTCACGCGAGGTCGCAGACTTCCCGCAGCACGCCCGCGAGGCGCTGCGCACGATGGCGTCGAGTATCGGCGGGATCGTCGCGAGCAAGAGGGCGAGCGAGGCTCTCTGTGCGTCCGAGGAGAAGTTCCGCGGTCTGTTCTCGACGAGTCTTGAAGGTATCGTCGTCGGCACGCTGGACGGCATGGTCGTCGAGGCCAACCCCGCCTTCCTTGAACTCGTCGGCCGAACGATGGACGAGATAGGCGGAGTGCGGTTCTCAGAGATCACCCCGGAGAGATGGCATGCGCTCGACGAAGAGGTCAACTCGATGGTGATGGAACGCGGGTTCTCTGAGGAGTATGAGAAGGAGTACCGTCGTGCCGACGGCACGCTCGTCCCGGTAGCCGTTCGTTCGTGGCTGTTCAGAGATGAGCACGGGAGGCCGTCACGGATCTGGGGCACGGTCCGTGATATCACGGCGCAGAAGAACGAGGAGCTGGCCCGCTCGGTGCTCCTCAACATCTCCCAGGCCGCCGGCGGGACGGACACGCTCGAGGCGTTCCTCCACACGGTCAGGCAGGAGCTCGGGCGGTTGATGGACACGACGAACTTCTACGTCGCGCTCTACGACGAGGAGACCGGTCTCTACTCATTCCCATACCATGCCGACGCGCTCGATGATGCGCCCGTGGGACCCATCCCGCTCGAGAACAGCGTCACCGACTATGTCCGACGCACGGGTGAACCGTATCTCATCGACCAGAGAACACAGCAACGACTCGAGGACGAGCAGGACGTCACCGTCTACGGCGAGCCCTCGCCTGTCTGGATGGGAATGCCGCTCACGACGTCGCGCGGCGTCTTCGGCGTCGTTGCCGTCCAGAGCTACGACGAGAGCGAGCTCTACACGGAGCGGGAACTCGAGTTAATGCGGTTCGTCTCCGGGAACATCTCGCTCGCCGTCGAGCGGAAGAAGGCCGAGGAGGAGCGGCGCGGGCTCGAGGAGCAGGTGCGGCACACTCAGAAGCTGGAGAGCCTCGGCGTGCTCGCCGGCGGTATCGCTCACGATTTCAACAACCTGCTGACCGGTATCCTCGGCAACGCGGACATGGCGCTGCTCGAGCTCAACGAGAGAGATCCTGCGTCCGAGAGCGTGCGGGCCATTCGGGACACGGCCGAGCGCGCGGCCGACCTGAGCCGCCAGATGCTCGCCTACTCCGGCAAGGGTCGGTTCATTATCGAGCCGATCGAGGTCAATGAGGTCGTCAGCGAGATGTCCCAGCTGCTCGAGGCATCGCTCTCGAAGAGCGCGATCGTCCGGTTCGATCTCGCGGAGAGCCTGCCTCTCATCACGGGCGACGCGACGCAGATCCGCCAGGTCATCATGAACCTCATGACCAATGCCTCGGACGCTATCGGCGACCGCAACGGTGTGATCTCACTGAGAACATGCGCCGTCGAGTGCGACCGGATCGAACTGTCGCAGGGCTACGCAAGCGAAGAGCTCCCGGAGGGAGCGTATGTCTGTATCGAGGTGGAGGACACCGGAGTCGGGATGGATGAGGAGACGGCATCGCGTATCTTCGATCCGTTCTTCACAACGAAATTCACCGGGCGCGGACTCGGACTCGCCGCAGTTCTCGGCATCGTGCGCGCTCACAAGGGCACGATCTCGGTCGAGAGTTCAGCGGGGACGGGTACGACCATCCGCGTTCTCATCCCCGTCAGCACGGAGGATGATGCTGTGACGGCGGTGCATGAGGCGGCCACGGAGTCACGCTCCCCATGGGACGCCGCGGGCGGGACCGTACTGCTCGTTGACGACGAGCCGACGGTACGCCGCGTCACTCAGAAGATGCTCGAGCGCGCCGGGTTCGATGTCGTCACGGCCTCGGACGGCCTCAAGGCGATCGACGCCTACAGAAAGCACTCCGCGAACATCGTCTGTGTGCTTCTTGACCTTACCATGCCGAACATGGGCGGCGAGGAGACCTTCCGCGAACTCAGGAAGCTCGATCCGAATCTCCGGATCATTCTCTCGAGCGGCTACGGCGAGAAGGAGATCACCGACCGTTTCGTCGGCAAGGGACTCGCCGGCTTCATTCAGAAACCCTATCTTGCGGCAAAGCTGGTCACGAAGGTCCGCGACGTGCTCTCGAGCCCCTAGACGGCAGGAAGCGCCTGCCCGCACCGCGCGATGCCTCCACGCATCCATATATATAATGAGGGAAACATCCGGACATAACGCGAGCTCCGGCCGCCGGAACCGCCTGGGCGACGAGAAGAGCCCGTATCTGCAGCAGCACGCGGAAAACCCCGTGGACTGGTATCCGTGGGGCGATGAGGCCTTCGAGCGCGCCAGGACAGAGGACCGGCCCATCTTCCTCTCCATAGGATACTCGACGTGCCACTGGTGCCACGTCATGGAACGCGAGTCCTTCGAGGACGAGGATGTCGCGTCGCTCCTGAACGGATCATTCGTCTGCATCAAGGTCGACCGAGAGGAGCGGCCGGATATCGACGGCGTCTACATGGACGCCGCGATGCTCATGTCCGGCCGGGGCGGCTGGCCGCTGACCATTATGATGACCCCGGAAGGCGCCCCGTTCTTCGCCGGCACCTACCTGCCGCGCGAGAGCAGGTTCGGTATGACGGGCATGCTGGAGATACTCCCCCGAGTGGCGGAGCTCTGGAGAACGCGGCGTGCGGAACTCGTGGATACCTCCGAGCGTGTCGCCGCAGCCTTGAGAGCGGAGGGCGAGGCGACGTCGACAGCTGATGCGTTGGAGTTCGACACCGACCCTTCGGGCTCCGCGTCGGGCAGAACGCAGCTCGGAACAGCGATTCTCAACGAGGGATGTGCGGCGCTGGCCGACTCGTTCGACGACCGACACGGAGGGTTCGGCGACGCTCCGAAATTCCCATCACCACACAATCTGCTGTTCCTGCTCCGGTGCCACGCCCGCACGGGCGACGAGCGCCAGCTCTTGATGGTGACCCGGACGCTCACGGCGATGCGCAGAGGCGGGATCTACGACCATGTCGGGTTCGGGTTCCACCGGTATTCGACCGACGCGCGCTGGCTCGTCCCCCACTTCGAGAAGATGCTCTACGACCAGGCTCTTCTGCTCATGGCGTACACGGACGCGTGGCGCGCAACCGGTGACCCGCTCTTCGAGCGGACAGTCCGCGAGACGGCGGAGTATGTCCTGCGGGACATGACCGATCCGAGCGGAGCGTTCTATTCCGCCGAGGATGCGGACAGCGAGGGCGTCGAGGGGAAGTTCTACGTCTGGACCGAGGACGAGCTGCGAGACGCGCTCGGTGCGGACGCCTCTGCTGTCGGCCGCCGGTTCGGCGTTCGTCCCGGAGGCAACTTCAGCGACGAGTCGACGGGCGAGCCGGCAGGTGCGAACATCCTCCATCTCCCGGGACCGCCGCGACAGCGGGAAGAGCATGGGCCTGCGGCGAGTGGCCCGCACGCGGAATCGGGACTGTCGTGGGAGCAGGCGCGCCTCCGGCTGTTCAAGGCCCGCTCCCTACGCGTCCGCCCCGGTCGGGACGACAAGATACTGACCGACTGGAACGGTCTGATGATCGCCGCGCTGGCACGAGCCGGTTGCGCGCTTGACGCGCCCGGGTTGACCCGCGCTGCCGAGAGCGCCGCCGACCACATACTGTGCCGCGCCCGCGACCAGCGTGGGCGGCTGCTCCACCGCATCCGGGGCGGAGAGGCGGGTCTGGCGGGGCTCGCTGACGATTACGCCTTCATGGCCTGGGGTCTTCTCGAGCTCTACAACGCGTCGCTCGAACCCGCGTGGCTCGAGGCGGCCGTGCGGCTGACAGAGGAGCTGATAGCGCGGTTCTGGGATGATGAGAGAGGGGGCTTCTTCCTGACGGCGCACGATGGAGAGCGCCTTCTCGTCCGTCAGCGGAAGGTCCACGATGGCGCGATCCCGTCAGCGAACTCGGTGGCCCTCTCCAACCTGCTCCGGCTCGCGCATCTCGCCGGGCGTTCGGAATTCGAAATGCACGCCGAGCTGATACTGAGAGCGTTCGACGCGGACGTCCGGTCGTACCCCGCGGCCTTCACGCACCTCCTCTCGGGCCTGGACCGGGCCGTCGCTCCCAGCCCGACCGTCGTCATCGTCGGGGTGCCGGACGCGGAGGACACGCGTGCCATGATCTCGGCCGCGCGGAGCGCCTCGCTCACCGAAACACACGTGCTCTTCGCGCACGCGGACAGCTCGTCGACGGATCGACGCCTGCTCGAGAAGCTCGCACCGTTCGTGTCGGGAATGGGGGTGAGGGAGGTGTGCGCCACGGCGTACGTGTGCCGCGGACGGTCTTGTTCAGATCCGGTCACGGACCCGGAGGATGTGGTGCGACTTATCGCGGACCCTGATCCGGCTTCGGATGGAACGCCTTGAGATCCCAGATATCGCTCGCGTACTCGGTGACCGCCCGGTCGCTCGAGAACCTCTCGATTCTCGCGACATTGAAAAGCGCCTTCCGCCGCCACGCCCCCTGATCTCTATACTCCTCACCGATACGCCTCTGTACGTCGATGTATGACGGCAGATCGGCGAGGTGAACGTACGGGTCGTCCGGATTGAGAAGCGCCTTGAAGACCCATTCGAAGAGCCCGGGCTCGCGCGGACTGAAGCGGTCCGACGCGAGTGCATCGAGAGCGCGGCGCACCTTCTCGTCGGAATCGTAGAGGGCCCTGGGATCGTATGCCCGGCGTTCCTTCATATCGCCGACCTCCTCGGCCGTCAGTCCGAAGATGTGCATGTTCTCCTCACCCACCTCCGCGAGGATCTCGATGTTCGCGCCGTCGAGCGTACCCACGGTGAGCGCGCCGTTCATGGCGAGCTTCATGTTGCCGGTCCCCGATGCTTCGGTCCCCGCCGTCGATATCTGCTCACTGAGGTCGGCCGCCGGGATGATGCGCTCGGCCAGCGACACCCGGTAGTCGGGCAGAAACGCGACACGCATCAGACCCGTCGCCTTCGCGTTTCGATTGACGACGTCTCCGACGTTGTTGATGAGCTTGATGATCTGCTTCGCCGCCCAGTACCCGGGCGCCGCCTTCCCGGCGAAGAGATAGGTCCGCGATGCGGCCGGCTCCACACCGTCATCCACAAGCTCCAGGTACTCATAGATAATGCGGAGCACATTGAGAAGCTGCCGCTTGTACTCGTGGATCCGCTTCACGTGCACGTCGAACATCGTGTAGGGGTCGACCGTAATCCCGGTCGTCTCGGCGACGGTCTCCGCCAGAGCCTCCTTGTTCTCGTGCTTGGCAGCGGCGAACGCCTCGAGGAACTCCTCGTTATCGATGTACCGCTCGAGATCGCGAAGCTTCGAGAGATCGGTGACCCAGTCCGTGCCGATCGTGCGGTCGAGAAGATCCGCCAGCGGCGGGTTCGCCTTCTGAAGCCAGCGGCGCTGCGTCACACCGTTGGTCACGCTCGTGAACCGCTCGGGCCAGAGAGCGAAAAAGTCGGGCACGACGTCCGACTTGAGGAGCTCGCTGTGCAGGTCGGCCACACCATTGGTCGAGTGACTCCCCACGATCGAGAGGTGCGCCATCCGTACGCGCTCCTCTCCCACCGTATCGATGATACTCACGTGCCGGCGGCGCGCCGCGTCGTCCGGCCAGACATCGATGAGATGCTCCCCGAACCGCCTGTCGATCTCGCGGATGATCTCGAGATGGCGTGGAACGACCCGGTGGAGAAGCGACGTCGGCCACGTTTCGAGAGCCTCGGGCATGAGCGTGTGATTGGTGAACGCGAAGGTGTCCTGCGCGATCTTCCACGCATTCTCCCACACGACGTTGCGCTCGTCGACGAGGATACGCATGAGCTCTGCGATCGCAAGCGTCGGGTGTGTGTCGTTGAGATGCACGGCGACCTTCTCAGCGAAATCCTCGATCCGATCGTGCGCGGAGTCGAACCGCTTCACAAGATCCCGGACCGCGCACGCCACGAGAAAGTACTCCTGGATCAGACGGAGCTCCCGCCCCTGCTCGACCGAGTCCGAGGGGTAGAGCACCTTCGAAACGGTTTCGGACGCGATCTTCTGCTGAACGGCTCGCAGATACTCGCCCTGGTTGAAGATCTGCATATCGAAGTCTTCGGACGAGCGCGCGGAGAAGAGCCGGAGGAAGTTCACGGTCTCGCCACCATATCCGACGATGGGCATGTCGTACGGAACACCGATGACGATGCGCTGCCCGAGCCAGACGCGCCGCGGCAGTCCGAGCGCGTCGCGCTGTTCCTCGACCCACCCGTAGACCGGTACCACGATCGACTCGTTGGAGCGCTCGATGAGCCACGGGTTCGACGACGACATCCAGTTGTCCGGCTGCTCGCGCTGATATCCGTGGTCGATACGCTGCTTGAACAGCCCATACTGATAGTTGATGCCGTAGCCGTAGCCGGGCATGGCGAGGGTCGCCAGCGAGTCAAGGAAGCACGCGGCCAGACGACCGAGTCCACCGTTGCCGAGTGCGGCGTCACGCTCGCACTCGCGCACCTCCTCAAGGTCGACACCGAGCTCCTCGACCGCCTTGCGGCAAGCGTCGAAGAGACCGAGGTTGAGAAGATTGTTGCCGAGCGAGCGCCCGACGAGGAACTCCATCGAGAGATAGTAGAGCCTCTTTGCATCGTGCTCCGCGTATCTCCTTTCGGTCTCGAGCATACCGTCGACGAGGAACTCGCGCACGGCGAGACTCACGGCGCGGAACATGTCGTCGCAATCGAGATCGGCAGGCTCCAGGCCGAGCGAGTAGCGCGCATGTCGAACGATCGCCTCGCGGAGCCGCGGGACCGTGTTCTTGAGTGTCGTGTTGGTATCGCTCGCCATGAATGTGACCAGCGCCTTCCTCTTGGGTCGTCGGGGGATGCTTCAGGAGATCTACCGAGCCACTCCGTGTGGCAATACTCTACTACGGTCCGGCCCAATCCGAAACATCACTCTCGTTGTCGGAGTGATCGTCGGTCGGCGGGAGAGTCTCGTGGTCGGTCGGGGCGGTCTCTCTGCTCACACGGCTATCGATCGCCAGCTGCTGCCGATGCTTATCCTCATACATCCTCTCGTCGGCAAGCGCGAGAACAACCTCGATGGACGCGGCATCGTCCGGGTTCCAGATCGCGCCGCCGATCGCTACACCGAGCGGGAAACCAAGGTCTCCCAGAGCCTCGACCCATTCGTTGAAGCTGTTCTCCAGTCTCCTGCAGGCGGGTTCGATCTCCGAGACGCTATGGGGCATCACGACGAGGAACTCATCTCCGCCGTAGCGAACCACCATCTCGCTGGCACGGACATGATCCTGCAGGAAACGGGCGACAACACGGAGGACATCATCGCCGACGTGATGTCCGTGCGAGTCGTTGATCGCTTTGAACCCGTTGATGTCGAGCATGAGGAAGCCTATGCCGTGGCCATAGCGCCTCGCACGATCGACCTCCTTCTCCAGCTCAGCAGTGAAGTGACGCCGATTGTAGAGCCCGGTCAGCGGATCGCGGACAGCGAGGTCACGCAGTTCGCGGAGCAGCCGGACGCGGCGCAGGGCCTCGCCCGTGTGCCCCAGCAGGAGTTCGATCAACCGCACGTCTTCATCGCCGTATTCGACATGGCCCTCCGATCCGACGCAGAACACGCCATCACCAAGCGGCACACAGATGCCGCTGCTCAGACCGAAGAGGTCCTCCGTCGCGCTCTCCCCCTGGAACACGACGCGCCCACCGTCACGGTGAGCTCGAGCCATGGGGCCGACCGAGACTATCGCACTAGCCCCACCGCCCTGCGACACATCAGAGCACACCCCTCGGACCGCCAGCTCCCCGCCGCTCGAGTGCGCCACGATACAACGAGGGAACTCCAGAACCTCCCTGGCGGCATCAGCGGTGATGCGGCAGATCTCGTCCTCGCTCCCGCTGACCTCCAGCCGTCGAGCCGTCCCGTGAAGTCCCTCGATCTTCTGCCGGGAGGATCGCAGGGCGCGCTCCGCCGCTCGCTGCTCGGTGACGTCGGAGATCATCACGAAGTCGGCCTCCGGTCTCCCTCGCTCGTCCTGGATGACCGTCCCGACGACGCGGCCGGTCCGAGTCGTGCCGTTCTTCGCAACGAACTCAAGATCGTATGGGGCGACGGGCCGGCCGCTCATCCGACGGAGGAACATCTCGCTGACGGTCGCCCTGCTGCGCTCGGTGAAGAACGGCATCTCGAGTATCTTCTTACCGATGATCTCCTCTGACGTGTACCCAAGCCAATCGGAGAGACGGTCGTTCGCCGTGAGGAAGGTGCCGTGGCGATCAAGGAGGACTATCGCCTCAGGAGAGAGCCTGAATATGGACCGGTAGAGACGCTCGCTCTCGAACAGCGCCTGCTCAGCCTGCTTCTGTTCGGTCACGTCACGGATGATGCCATGATAGCCGACGATGGAGCCGTCCGCCGCCCGGCGCACGCTCGTCGTGAGGAGACACGACATCGCCTCGCCGGAGTGCCTCTTGAGCTCGAGTTCGTAGTCCGCTACCGTCCCGCTCCGTTCGATGGCACGCTGAAACCCGGTGCGGTCGTCGGGGTTCGCGTAGAGCGTGTGCGCGTCGGCTCCGATCATCTCGTCACGTGTCAGACCGAACAGCGCGAGCATGGCGGGGTTGGCTTCGAGAATCCTCCCGTCGATCGATGTGACATAGACGGCGTCGTGCGAGTCCTCGAAGAGCATGTGGTATCGGCTCTCGCTCTCGAGAAGCGCGAGCTCCGCTTCACGCTTCCGGGATGCCATGTCCATGTTGTGGAGCGCATACGCGATATCCGCCGCGACATCTTCGAGCAGCGACGTCTCGTCGCGATTGGCAAGGAAGCGCGGTGAGACCGACACGTTGAGGAATCCGTAGGTCACACCACCGTATCCGAGCCGCACACTCATCGCGCCACTCGAGCCATGCTGGTCTGCGATCGGGCAGTCGCCGCAGAGTCCCGCCGGATCTTCGATGGCGATCGCCCCCGAGGCGGCCGTCGCCTCCGCCCAGCATTCGGGCGGCGCACCCCGCGCGATCCTCGACCTGATGACATCGAAGTCCCCGGTCCCGCCGGCATGCGCGGTGTGTCGAAGCTCTCCCATCCCGCTGACAAGCGCGATCCAGGCAGTGTCGTAGCTTCTGGTCCTGACAAGCTCGTCGCAGACGCCCTGGATCAGCCGCTGCGGGCTGGTGGTTCTGAGAACGAGTTTGCCGATGCTCCGGTGGGAGTCGAGGACGGCGCGAAGATGGTCGAGATGAACCGCCGATGTCTTCCGGGCGGAGATGTCGCGAAGAAACCCGGTGATACCAACGGCACGACCGTTCTCCCGGATCACGATCCCGCAGTCCTCAAACCAGTGGACGCGCCCGTCCGGGGCGAGCAGCGGAACCTCGCTGGGAAACTCGTCGCCCATCATGATGCTGCGCGCGAACTCGCCCGCGACGCGCTCCCGGTGCTCGGGAGCGACGATCGAGATGAGCTCGACCCCGACGAGCGCGCTCGATTCGAAGCCGTAGCGCTCGACGGCGGAGGACACGAATGTGATCCTGCCGCGCGCGTCTATCTCATAGAAGATGTCGCGAGCCATCAGGACGTGCGTTCTCTCGAGCACGCGGTCGTCGCGCGACCTCGTCTCCCCGGAACGCTTCTCCTGACTTCGCCTGTCGGAGTCCATGACACCTCGATCTCTGGCAGCCGGACACGTCGCCGACCACACCGGCCGGCACGTACACACGTTGCACCTTTTGTGCCTGAAACACCGAAACCGCGCGTGGACGGCGGTAATTCATGAATGCGCCAACATGATCCCGCGTGCGCAGTTTCCGCCCACATCAAGGGGCCTTTGACTCACGGGGAGGCATCCGGTAAAGTCGGACGGCGTCACCTTCGCGCACTACCTCTGGCGTTCGGCCTCCAACCGTGCCGGATGCCGCGAAAGGAGCCTCGATGGGGCAGAATGCTCGCCGGCCGGACGGCGCCGTCGGCGCACCGGTCCACCGCGTCGATGCGGACGACAAGGTCACCGGACGGGCCCGCTACCTCGACGACATCGTCCTCCCGGGCATGGCGCACGCGGCGCTCGTCCTCCCCGGGGTCGCGCATGCGAATGTCCGAGGCGTTGATGATACACCTGCGCGGTCGCTCCCGGGGTTCGTCGCAACGCTCACGGCCGCGGACATCCCGGGCGAGAACCAGGTCGGCTGCGTCGACCGGGACCAGCCCCTGCTCGCCGGCGAGCGCATCCGATACTCGGGTGATGCCGTCGCGATCACGGTCGCCGAGTCGCCGATGTCCGCCCGCGAGGCCGCGCGGATCGTCTCTCTCGATCTCGAGGAACTCGAGGGGGTATTCGACGCCGAGGGGGCTATGCGACCGGACGCGCCGCGAGTTCACGAGGGGAGCAATGCGTATCTCCAGTACCGCGTCCATCGCGGCGATGTGGACCGTGGATTCGACGAGGCGGACGTCATCGTCGAGCGCACCTTCCGCACGAACTACCAGGAGCACTCCTATCTCGAACCTCTCGGTGCGCTGGCGGTTCCTGAGAACGGTGGGACGATCACCGTCTACGGTACGATGCAGTGTCCGTACTACGTGCAGAAGGCGGTGGCCGGCGTGCTCGGTCTCCCGCTCGCTCGCGTGCGCATCATCCAGACGGTCACGGGCGGAGGGTTCGGCGGCAAGGAGGATGTGCCGAGCGAGATCTGCGCCTGCGCCGCGGTCGCCGCGTGGCACACGGGACGGCCGGTCAAACTCGTCCACACGCGCGAGGAGGACTTCTACCGCTCCAGCAAGCGCCATCCGATGGTCGTCAGATACAAACTGGGGGCGACAATGGACGGCCGGTTCACGGCGGCCGACATCAACATCATCGCCGACGCCGGCGCGTACTCGACACTGACACCCGTGGTCCTCTTCCGCTCCGTCGCGCACGCGACCGGACCGTACGAGATCCCCAACGTCCGCACGGACGGATACGGTGTGTACACCAACCGACAGACGACGGGCGCCTTTCGTGGGTTCGGACAGCCGCAGACCATCTTCGCGAACGAGTCGGTGATCGATGAGATCGCCGAAACGCTGGGCATCGATCCCATCGAGATCCGTCTCACCAACTGCCTCGCCGTCGGGAAGCGGACGGCGACGGGACAGCTCCTCGAGGAGAGTGTCGGCCTTCCCGAGACGCTCGTGGTCGCGCGCGAGGAATCCGGATGGCTCGCGAAACGTGCCGCGAGCGGAGTGCCGGAGCGCGACGCGGACCGCGGGTGCGGCGCCGGGCCGAACGCCGGCGGCACATCCCTCTCCGCCGGTCGCCGTGTCCTACGAGGCATCGGTGTCGGCTCCATCTACTATGGAGTGAGTCTCGGCGCGAAGGGCCTCGCCCTCGACGCCTCGGGCGCGCACGTGAATCTGTACCGCGACGGCTCGCTCCGGGTCGCTGTGGGTGGAACCGAGATGGGACAGGGTCTTCTCACGGTCCTGTCACAGATGGCGTCCGACGTGCTCGGCGTTCCGGTCGCATCGGTCCATGTCGATCACGTTGATACGAGCGTGGTCCCGGACAGCGGGCCGAGCGTCGCGTCGCGAACGACGCTCATGACGGGGAACGCCGTGATCGATGCGGCGACGAAACTCAGGCGCACGCTCGCCGGCGTCACGGCAGGAGAGCTTGGCGGGGCTGCGGATGACGTGCGCTTCGAGAACGGTCGGGTCCTCTCGAACGGGAGGAGTATGAGGTTCGAGGAACTCGCCGAGCTGTGCTGGGTGAGAAACATCAACACGGCCGAGGAGGGATGGTACGCCGCCCCCGAGTCGACGTTCGACGATGAAGGACAGGGAGACGCGTACGCCGTCTACTCCTTCGCGACCCAGGTCGCCGAGGTCGAGGTCGACACGCGCACGGGCGAGGTCCGCATCCTCCGGATGACCGCGGCGCACGACGTCGGGCGCGTGCTCAACCCCGTCACGCTCGAGGGGCAGCTCCAGGGCGGCGTCCTCCAGGGGATCGGGATGGCACTCTACGAATCGATGAAGACCGATGAGGGGACGATCCTCACACCGGATTTCTCGACGTATATCATCCCCACATCGCTCGACACGCCGGAGATCTCGTGTCACGCCATCGAGGCGCCCTATTCGAAGGGTCCGTTCGGTGCGAAAGGCATTGGCGAAACACCGGCGATGCCCGGCGCCGTGGCCATCGCGAACGCAGTGACGCACGCGACCGGCATACGTTTCACGGAGCTGCCGATCACGGCCGAGGCCGTGAGGCTCCGCCTGGCTCAAGAGGAGACGCTATGAGATCGTCCACAAGAGAAAGCAAGACGGCGCGCACGACAGGCGGCATGCTGGTGACGGTGCTCGCCGTCGCGCTGGCTGTCCTCTGCGCTCCCACAGTCGCGCCGGCGGCGGAGACGGTCGCGGATGTGCTCGACGACGCGCTCTCAGCGATCGCACTGACACGCGACGATCTGCACTTCAGAACCGACTACGCCGATGCGCCCGATTCGTTTCGATTGTCCGTGGCCGACAGCCTGCTTGACCGTCCGCTGGATACCGAGCAGTACGTGCGCGCGCTCGCCGCAGATGTCGCCTCTCCCTTCGGCACCGCCGAGCTCGTTGTCGCTGCCGCCAAGGAGCTGGATCTTGTCGTCTGGTCTGAGGAATGTCCGGGCGTCGGACCGCATGGAGCGGACGCGCTCGGCGTGCTCCTCCCCGCGTTTGCGCGAGCACGCGAGGAGATGACGCACGCGTTCGCCGGGCTCACGACCGAGGAACGCGCGTTTCTCGTCGAACACGCGCCGGTCCTCCTCGAAGAAGAGGAATTCGATCCGGAGAAGCCGATCGACGTCCGCGAGCAGGAATCCGACGAGGCGGAGGAGCTCGGCGACCGGCTGCTCGTCATCGCCGGCGGTGTTGACTACGAACGAATCGCAGCCGCGGGCGCCATCGTCGCGGAGGCCGTGGACGCATCCCTCGCCGTGGCGTCGGACCTTCGCCGGCAGCACGGCCCGGCCACCGGAGGCGATCGGTACTCCGAACGCATCGGCCCCAGGTCGGTCGCCTGGGGCGACGTCATCGAGGTCCGCCGGACCGAACAGGGAACCGTCGTCATCGGCGGCACCGGGACGACCTACTACGGTCGCGGGGCCGCGCTCATCATCGACCTGGGTGGCAACGACGTCTACGACTGCCGCACCACGGCGCTCAAACCCATCGGCGGCGGCGATGGCGCACACCCCATCGGAGGAGCGCTCCCCTCGGACCCCGTCGCCGTCGTCATAGATCTCGAGGGTGACGACGTCTATCTCGGCGGACACCACTCCTTCGGCGCCGGTTTCATGGGGGTCGGTATCCTCGTGGACCTCGCCGGCGACGACCGCTACGTCGCGGGGAGCTTCTCGCTCGGGTCCGGCATCTTCGGTGTCGGCGTCCTCCGCGACTCAGGCGGACACGACACGTACGAGGGCGACACCTGTGTCCAGGGCGCCGGCGCCTTCGGTATCGGCGTGCTCCTCGATGAGGAGGGCAACGACTCGTATCGCGCCGCCGTCTTCTCTCAGGCATTCGGATTCGTGATGGGGTTCGGTCTGCTCGACGATCTGTCAGGGAACGACTCGTACTATGCCGGCGGGAAGTACACGGATGAGATCCGCTACTTCGATCACTACATCAGTCTGTCGCAGGGGTTCGGTTTCGGGTGGAGACCGGATGCGTCCGGCGGCGTCGGGATGCTCGTCGACGGAGCCGGGAACGACGTCTATGTGTCGGACATCTTCGGCCAGGGTTCAAGCTACTGGTTCGCCGTGGGCGGACTCGTCGATTTCTCGGGCAACGACCAGTACATCTCGTACCAGTACGCGCAGGGCGCGGGGACGCATATCACCGTTGCAGCGCTCGTCGATTACGAGGGGGATGACAACTACGTCTCGAAGGGAGTCTCCCAGGGATGCGGACACGATCTTGCAATCGGCATCCTTCACGACCTGTCTGGAGACGACAACTACACATGCCACGACCTCTCACAGGCCGCCGGCAACGCCAACGGTATCGGCCTGTTCATCGACGACGCCGGCGATGATGCCTACGGCCTCCGCGACCCGAACAACACGCACGGGTACGGGAACCTCCGACGAGACTACGGGAGCGTCGGCGTATTCCTCGACTGCGGCGGTGCCGACTCGTACACCGGCCGCGGCTCGGACAACACGTGGTGGAGCTACAGCGATCACGGTGTCGGAGTCGACACGGAACTCGAACCGGCCGCAACGAAAGCAGGTGTCGCGGAATGACACGGAAAACCCACAGCATTCTCCGGGCGCGCGCCGCCCGCTTGTTCGTCGCGGCGATACTGCTCTGCGCGCTCGTCCCGACTGCCATGGCCCAGGACGCCGTGACCTCCGAGGCCGTCGTTGACACACTGGCGCTCGCCGCCCTGACCCCTGAGGAGCTCTTCATCCGCTCGTCCTCGGCTGCACTCCAGTTCGCCCCGATGGTGCAGCCGTCACGCAGGATCCTCGTGCGGGAGTACGAGCGCTCGCTCCCCTACCTTGTCACGCAGCTCGATACCGACGGACCGCGCAGACGCCACGCGCTCGAGGATATCCTGGTGAAGATCGGGGAACCGGCCGTCGAGCCGGTCATCGAAGCGCTCGGACGCGAGCTCGAACGGACCGACACGCTGCGCGGTGCGCGAATGGCCTCGAGCATCCTCGGCCGCCTTGGCGACGACCGTGCCACACCGGCGCTTGACACGGCCGCCGGACACGGAGACTGGAAAGTCCGTTCAGCGGTCGCCGGCGCGATCGGAAGGGTCGGGAGCGCGAACGGTCTTCCGGGGTTGTTGCGGCTGCTGGACGACGAGAACGAGATCGTTCGCAAGAGCTCGGCCGTGGCCCTCCGGCGGATGGCGGCGGAGTTGACGCCGCCGGACGATGAGGTGATTCGCGCCCTCGCCGGCGCGCTCGACGACGAGTACTACCACGTCCGATACAGCGCCGCGGCGGCTCTGGTCGAGCTTGGAGCCGACGCGCTGCCCGCTCTCTTGGCTGTCGCAGAGGACGGTGCGGGACCGTCTCGCCTCGTCGCGCTCTCCGCCGTCGGACGGATCGCCGACACATCGGCGCTGGGCGCGCTCGAGGACCTGCTGTCCGATGACGATTGGGCGGTCCGTGGATTCGCGGCGGAAGCCATCGGCAGGATCGGCACCGACCGAAGGACGCGCAAGGCGCTCTCCGCGCTCCTGGCAGGAGAACCGCACCCGTTCGTGATCATGCGAGCCGGAGACGCGTTGGCGCCGATGCAGTAGCCGGGCAAGCGGGACGACGGACCCGAGACACGTCCACCGACGGCGGGTTCGGTAGAAGACGGGAAGACACACATCGGGGCGGCGCGCTACGGCGCGCCGTTCTGCATGAGTGAGCGGATGGTCTGGAGATTCGCCATGAGGTTCCGGTCGCCGGGCGCGAGCGACAGCGCGGCCTCGAGTTCCATGATCGCCTCCCGAAACTGACCGGACCGAGCGAGCGCAATGCCGAGGCTGTTTCTGGCCTGCGCGGAGTTCGGGTCGATGATCACTGCGCGCTGATACGCGCCGATCGCCTCTGACAACCGACCCGAATCCTCGAGAAGAACACCATAGTCGTGCCATGCCTCACTGAACCTGGGGCGCGCGCGGACGGCCGACTGATATGCGGCCTCGGCCTCATCGACGCGATCGAGCCTCGCGAGCACGGATGCCAGATTGTACTGCGCCTCCGGCAACCACGCATCCGCCGCGACCGCCCTCTCGAACCACAGCACAGCGGATTCGAGATCGCCGCCCCTCCACAGCAGTGCTCCTATGTTGTTCGGCGCCGTGGCCAGCAGCGGGTCGAGTTCGGTCGCTCTGATGTACGAGGCGAGCGCCGCCTCCGGATCTCCCGCCCCTTCGAGTGACAGCCCGCGGTTGTTCCACGCCTTCGCGTACGCCGGCGCCAGTTCGATTGCCCGGTCGTACGATGCGACGGCCTGCTCGTATCGACCGGCCGACGCGTGCGCGAGCCCGATCGTGTTATGCGTCTGCGGACGGTCACCGAGGTGGGTCGAGTAGAAGTCGTAGTTGACGAACGCGGCGACAGCGGCGACGCACACGAGGCCGGCCGCCAGCCGCAGCCAGTGCCGCCCCCTCATCTCATCCCACAGCCAGACGAGCCCGGCGGCCGCGAGGACGAGCAGTACCGGAAGCACCGGCATCCGGAAACGCGCGTTCACGAAGAACATGATGACCGTGGCGGAGTACGCCGCCACGAACAACAGCAGGAGTGCCGCGCATCGTCGCCGCCTCCTCAGCGCCAGAAGACCGACCGCCGCAAGAGGGACGATCACCCCGAAGTGAAGCCACGAGAGTCCCCTGAAGACGGCGGACATGTTCCCGAAGTAGTAGATGTCCTTGTTGTTCGCGAGCTCGTAGCTGTCCCAGAACAGCACGAGCTTGCGCACGTGCAGCCGCAGGGCATCGCCAGGATGCGTCCGAAGGAACTCGCGTCCCTTCCCATACCAGAAGCCCGAGACCTCGCTCGGCTTGAGCCTCCTCCCCGCTTCGCGTTCCGCTATCCGCTCGCAATCATCGTACTCCCACGCCTCTCCCAGCCCGGGCACGACCGCGGAGACGCCGTCGGACTGCGCGTTGTTGCCGATGAAGTAGTTGATGCCGCCCTGCGAAGCGATGAGGACGAAGTCCTTCTCCAGCGCGGCGTTGCGCAGCGTCACGGGGGCGATCACAAGAACGGTGCCGATGATGAAGACCCCGAATCGGTGCGCCGCGCTCCGCAGCGGCGTCGACCTGGTGAGGAGCGTGAACGATCCGCGCCGCACGCCGCTCGCCGGCTCTGCGTCGGCGCCGCGCGCCGAGAGCCAGATCCAGACGAAGACCAGCGGGGCGAAGACGAGAACGTTCGGTCTCGCGATCGCCGACAACCCCATCACAACGCCCGCTCCGAGCCAGCGCGTCCAGCTCGGATGCTCGTCCGCACGGAGAATCAGCAGAAGCAGGAGCGCGTCCAGCAGAACAATGAGCGAGGTGATGAGGAGCTCGTTGTCGAAGTATATGAGGAACGGATAGGCGGCTGCGAGCACTCCGGCGACAACTCCGCACCGGCGTCCGCAGACGCGGCGCGCGATGAACAGGGTCACGACGGGAACGACCGCACCGTAGCACGCCTGAACGACGCGGGCGGCGGTCAGACTCCCGCGGAAGATGCTGAGCATCGCGCCGAGGAGATACGGGTAGAGCGGCGCACGGAAGAACACGCGGCTTCCAAGCCAGTCCCCCGATGCGAGCTCGCGCGCCCACTCCACGTGATAGAGCTCATCGAGCATCGGCGTCTGCGCGAGCGGACTCCCCTGGAGATGACGGACGTAGACGAGCCGCAGCACGAGCGCGCCGAGGAACAGCAGCAACGCCGTGGCGCGAACGCGTCTCGTCTCGGTTGCGCAGTCGTACTCGTGTGGCATGAGAACCTCCCGGCGGTCCACCGACGCAGGCTCGCAACGATCAGTCTGTATCACGTGTTGCTCGAGCATTCTAGGCGACGACGGCGCCGGAGTCCATCTCGGGGTGTGGAACCGGTGAAAACCCGCCATGTATTGCCACATTATGATACACACATTCGCTGGATATCGCCGTTCTCGCTGCAGAAGGCCCTATCTACGGCTTTTCGTCCGCGACGAGCGTGCGCAGGCTGTGCGAGTTAGTCCGAAAAGACATTGACTATGGCAGGATGGTGTAGTAGACTACGAGGAGTGGTCGTGGAGGAATCAAACAGACCAAACACAGAGAGAAACAGCTGACAGACCTCGGTCCCGAAGGGAGCGGGTCAGGTCTTTGTGACCTGAAGGCCGAGGCGCTGGTGCAAGAGTGCTTGGAGAGAACGGGAGTCTCATCTCCCTGCATCGGTGTGAAGGCGAAGGATTCGCAAGCAATCAATGACGGACACCACGCGAAAGGAGCGTGTCCATATGAGGAAGCTCATGTTTGCCGCGATCGTTCCGGCGCTCGTGCTCCTCATCGCCATGCCGGCCGCTGCAGACAGCTACATGTACGGCACCCAGGGCATGGGCAGCATGATGAAGAGCCCTGTCGTTTACAGTGGGACGTTCTTGTTCGGAGTGACGGGTACGTGGGAGGTCAATATCGACGACTCTCTCTGGCCCGTCGAAGCCGACTCGACCGCGAGATTCGACTACCTCTGGACGAACTTCTTTGTAGACAACTACGATGCGACGAACGGCGCTGAGGCCTGGTACGGATACTTCGACGGTGTCACGCAGCCGACATCGCCGTCGTTCTTCTTCGATCTCGTCTCGCCGCTGGGCACCATCACGGGTGATGCGTCGGTTGTGATCATGATTCGCGACTGGTATGCTGACGGCATCCTCTCGCAGGACGAGAAGCATGGCAACAATCAGATGACCGTCACATACATCCTGAACCCGGATGCATCGACGGGAGCCTTCGCCGACTTCTGCGGCAACGGCTCGATGAGCGGCGGCAACTTCAATTTCATCAACCCGCCGGGCGACGATTCGATCAACCTGATGGGGCAGTTCAGCGCCACCTTCTGCGGGAGCCCTGTTGAGCAGTCGTCATGGGGCGTTATCAAGGCACTGTACAATTAAGACAACGCACGGTGCGTAGGGAGCGCCCCGACCGGGGCAAAGCCAAAGGAGAGTACGATGCGCACATTGGTGATCGTTCTTGCGGTGCTCGCGATGGCGACCGCTGCATGCGCCCAGGACACATTCGTGTGGTTCTTCGGCGTCGGTAGTGGCGACTTCATGGACAGTCCTCCGACATTCGTCGGCGGCATGGACCCGGGTGGCGACATCACGGCCGGCTCGTGGACCATCACGATCCCGGACGCCGGATGGCCGACGGATCCCGTCCTCCGCGCCCAGTACATCTGGGACACGTTCTACGCGGGGAACTACACGGGCGGTACGCCCGGTTACTGGAAGGGCTACTTCGATACGAACCACGGACTGCCCGAGATGAACGCTCTCGCCATCGTTGACGACACGAACGGCGGCACGATGACGGGCGTCTGCACGATCGAGATCCAGGTCGATGACCTGAACAACGACGGCGTTCTGGATGACGGCGAGTTCTGCGCCGGCAGCATGACGGGAATCGTCATTATCATTCGCAACGGCGAGGGCATCTACGACGGTATGTGTGGTACCGGAAACTTCTTCGGTACGTACGCGAAGGAGTGCCCGAACACGCTGGAGACTTGGAACTACGGCATGTACCTGTACCTTGACGACTGTTCCACGCCGGTTGAGAATTCGAGCTGGGGCGTCATCAAGTCGCTGTACCAGTAGCATTCAGCACGCATGACGAGCCCGCGCGGTCCCTGGTCCTGAGACCTGTGGAATCGGCGGGCTCGTTCTGCCTGCACAGGTGATGCGCTGCGGGGAAGCGCGCAAGGGCAGGCCATACAAGATGACCGGGATGAGCCGGAGGCGGGTGCTCGGACCGTGGGGATCGCGACTGGTTCGTGGGACCCTGGTTTGTGCGTCCACAGCACTCCTACTTACATCATCAGCTCTCGCCGAAGGCCCGGAGAAGCAGACATCAGAATCGCAGCAGACTAGTTGGCGTACTCTCGCTGCGAATTCGGGTAGCTTCACCGGGGCGGATGAACGTTCCCTCTCGCAGACTACGATAAAGCTCGCTCTGACGAGCAACATTGAGGCCGGTCGCTCCATGGCGCGCCGGTCTCTTGCTTATCTGCCGCTTGAACGCGAAGACCGGGCCGGAGATGTATGGCAGGACGACGGAACCGTGCGTCGTCTCATCGCCGTCCCACAGTTCGGGACGCCTGTCATATCAGCTGCCGCGTTTGAAGGACAGGGAGAGCGCGTGACCCTGAAGCCCGGTGAGCTGCTGCAGACGGTGACGATCGAGGATGTCGTACACGTTCGGGGCCAGCGACTCGCTGTGGTCTCGATCGATCTCGCTGGCGTCGCCGCGCTCGTCGATGGACGCGATCTCGATCAACTCGAGATCGCTGTCGACACCGGGTCCGCCGAACCTGTCTCGCGCAACGCCGGACCGTTCACAGGGGTCCTCTCCTCCTCCGTTCTCAATTACGAAGCCGTCGGTGACGCCTCACCGCGCTGGCGCCCGGGCGCGACGCCAAGGGCCGCCGGCGCCGTAACACACTGCTCGTCGGTCGCCGACTGTGAGGCGGCCGGCGCCGACATTCTCTATGTCGTAGCCGGGCAGTTCGACGGCTCGGCGATGCCCTTCATGCTCGGCCTCCACCATGCAGCCTACCTCGGTCTGAATGTCGCCATCGTCAACAGAAATGACGCGGACCTCGATGACTCCACGGACCTTCACGCGTTTATCCAGAGCGTCTACGAGACGCAGTCCGCTGAGAACTTCGGTGACGGCCATCTCGGGTTCGTGCTCCTCATCGGCGACGCCTACGCCGATGACAACCTCACCGTCATGATCCCGACATACGACGGATACGGCGGCCAGGAGCTCGCCTCCGACCACTACTACGCGTGCGTCGCCGGAGATGACGACTTCGAGGATGTCATGCTCGGCAGACTGTCGGTCGGCAACGCCGCGGAGTTCTTCAGTGTCGTCACGAAGCTGGTGAACCACGCCCCGATGCCATCGGGCGAGGACTGGTGGAAGCGTTCGATGCTCATCGCCGGCCTCTTCTACTCGATCAAGGATGACTACGTCGATCTGTTCGACGAGTACGACGAGATCATCCCGGACGACCACGACGTCGACAGGATCTATCGACACGACTTCGAGGAGGACCACCTCTGCGCTCAGGCCGTCTCGAGCGCATTCGACGACGGCTACCTCTTCGTGAATTTCGCGGGCGACGGGTGGATCTCCGACTGGTACCGGACGTTCCGCACGACCAACATCGCGGGTCTCAGCAACGGCGACCGTCTCCCGATCGCGCTCTCCATGGCGTGCATGACCGGCTGGTTCGACAACACGACGGAAGCGGATCTCACGGGATCATACGATTGCCTCGCCGAGCAGCTCGTGAACGCGGACGGCAAGGGCGCCATCGCGTGTCTGGCCGCTCCGCGCAACAGCGATGGCGGCATGTTCCGAACGCTGACGAAGCGTATCTACGAGGCCGCCTTCGTCGAGGGATGTTCGTTCCTCGGCGAGACCTTCGCCGTCGCGAAGCTTCTCCATCTTCAGGACGGCGGCGACGTCGACTACACGCGCCACTTCAATCTCTTTGGCGACCCGTCCCTGATCTACCGGTCTGACGTTACACCGAGCACCCTCCCCGACCTGACGGTGCGCCCTCACGAGATCGTCCTGGACCCGGAGACGGTGGCCGCAGGCGAGGATCTCGATGTCACCGTTCCCGTGCTCAACCAGAGCAGCGAAGCCTCCTCCGGGGTCAGGGTGACGCTGTCCGGCGATTGCGACGGAGACGCGTACAGCTATTCGGTCGTGACCGCGAGCATATCGGGATGGAGTTCCGCCGACGCCTCGTTCAGCATCCCGAACATGATCATCGGCGATCATACGATCACCATCGAGATCGACCCCGTGAACGAGATCACCGAGCTCGATGAGGACAACAACACCACGACGCAGATCGTGTACGCGTATCCGCACCCGCAGGGATTCCCGGTCGATCTGGATACGGAGCTGCACAGTCCGAGCGTCGCCCGCGGCGACGACGGACCTCTGATCATCCTGTTCGATGAGGAGGCTCGCCTCTGGGCCGTGTCCTCGGACGGCTCGGTCGAGTGGCAGTCGACCGCATCGGTCGACCCGCTCGACTTCGGTCTCGAACTGGCTGCGGCGAGCGGCGACCTTGACGGCGACGGTGACGACGAGATCGTCTGTGCGAGAAGAATGGGGCTGATGGCCTTCGACCATGACGGTGGGGGCCTCTGGAACATCAACACGGATGACATCATCGGCTGTCCCGTCCTTGTCGACGCCGACGCGGATGCCGACCTCGACATCGTCGTGGCCACGAAGGCATTCTGGGGCAGCGCCGCGAGCGTTCGTGCGTACGATGAGAGCGGCGGCACGATCTGGACGTACGATATGTCCGGAGGCGCACCGGCAGCGTCACAGCTCGCCGGCGGCGACGTCGACTTCGACGGGCGTGCCGACATCGTGTTCGCCGACGAGGACGGGATGCTCTTCGCGATCAGCACGGCCACCGTCCCGCCCGCACAGATCTGGCCGCCGGTCGCGGTCGGGTCGACCGTCGGCTCGCCGCTCGTGCTGGGCGACGTCGATGGTGATGGAGCCCTCGAGATCGTCACGGGTGGAGACACGATCACCTGTGTCAACGCCGACACGGGCGACGAGGAGTGGAGCTTCGCGTTGGACAGTCCGGTCGTCTCACTGGCGCTCGCCGACGTCGATGCGGACGCCAGACCGGACGTGTTCGCCGGCACGGAGTCCGGCATGCTCTACATGGCCCACGGCACGTCCATCGAGTGGGGTGTCATGCTCACCGGTACACCCGGGAGCTCGGCCGTGATAGCCGATCTCCACGGCGCACCAGGGCTCGAGCTCGCGATCTCAACGGACGCCGGATACCTCCAGGTCCTGGACGTCGACGGCAACGAGCTCGTTACGCCCATACCGATCCCCGGAGGGTGTGGGACCCCTGCTCTGGTCGACCTGACGGGCGACGGACTCTTGGAGTTCGTCGTGAACTCCGGGGACGGTGAGGTCCACGTATTCGAGTTCGCCGCGCTCCGCGGAGAGGGAACTTTGGCGATGCGTTCCGGCGACCGCGAGTGGGCCGGTCTCGGCCACGGCCCCGCGCACGCGGGCCTCTACGCCCAGCCCATCGTCGGGACGATCACGACGGATCTGCTGCTCTCCGGCAGGGCGTTCGTGACAGGCGATGTCACGGTCGGTGCGGACGCGACGCTTCTACTCTCGCAGGGGACCGAGCTTCTGTTCGCCGACGACGGGACCGCCGAGTTCAACGTGTTCGGTTCGTTCGTTGCCTCGGGCACAGCCTCGGAGCCCATCACGATCGGCACCGATGACAGTGAGCGTGACGCAAGCGCGTGGCGAGGACTCGCATTCAAGCCGGGAAGCGTGGCCTCACTGGCGCACTGCACGCTCTCTGATGCAGAGACCGGCATCGAGGCACAGAACGCCACGATCACGATCACCGACTGCGTGCTCGATGACAACGTCTTCGGCGCGAGGCTCAGCGGCAGCAACCTCGATGCGTATCGCACGAGCTTCTCGCACTGCGACAGTCTGGGGCTCTTGCTCCGCGGCGGGGGTGGCACGATTCGCGGCTGCACCATCGCCGGGAGCGGCAGCGGCATGTCGATCCGCGACTCCGCCACACACGCGATCGTGACCAGCTCCTTCACCGGAAGCACGCTCGGGTCCGGTGTCGACATCGGGAAATTCGCGACGTCGTCGTTCGACTCCTGCGCTCTCAGCAACAACGCTGTGCACGGAATCGCCATCAGCAACTCCACACCGATACTCGCCGACTGCGTCATCACGGACAACGGACAGACCGGCGCGCACTGTCGTAAGACGGCGTTCCCGCGCTTCAGTCGGTGCACGATCTCCGGCAATCGCCTCGGCGTTCACTCCGACACCGGATCCACGCCGAACCTCGGCGACGACATGTACCCGGAGACCGGATACAACTCGATCACGGACAACCAGATGGCGGCGATCGCGAACTACAACGGGACCGACAACCCGGTCTTCGCACGCCGCAACTGGTGGGGAGCAGCCCCGCCGACCGGGCGTGTGTTCCTCGGCTATGTTCTGTGGCAGCCGTATCTCGACGGCCCCGGTGGAGCCGTGATATCGAGTATCGACGAAGAGGACATCCCTCAGTCATTCGGACTCGACCAGAACGCGCCGAACCCGTTCAATCCGGTCACGACGATCTCGTTCGCGGTTCCGGCATCCGGTGGTGACGTCGAGGTCGCCGTGTACGACGTCGCGGGCCGCAGAACCGCCCTGCTGGCCTCCGGCCACCGTGACCCGGGTCGCTACACGGTCGTCTGGGACGGACGCGATGAGCGCGGACGCAGGGTTGCATCCGGCATCTACTTCGCTAGAATGGTGGCGCCCGACTATGTCACCACGAGGAAGATGATCCTGCTCAAATAACCGGCAGGCGGATCACCTTCTTCACCTACTTCGACGGCCCCGGGCTCGCCCGGGGCGTTTTGCTGGGCCGGCCGCCAAAGGAGAACGACGATGGCCTCTGTCAAACACATCGGCATACTCACGAGCGGTGGAGACGCGCCGGGCATGAACGCGGCGATCCGCGCGGTCGTGCGAACGGCGCTCGCCGGTGGCATCAACGCTACCGGCATCATGCGCGGGTTCTCGGGACTCCTCGACCGAGACCTTCAGCCGATGACGGCCCGCTCCGTCTCAAACATCGTCCAGCTCGGAGGAACGATCCTCAAGACGAGCCGATGCAAAGCGTTCTACGAAGAGGCCGGCAGGAAGAAGGCCGCGGACATCCTGAGCGAGGCGGGGATCGACTGCCTCGTCGGGATCGGCGGTGACGGAACGTTCCACGGACTGGACAAGCTCAGGCGCGAACACGGCGTTGCCGTCGTCGGCATTCCGGGGACCATCGACAATGACATCGCCGGAACGGAGTTCACGGTCGGATTCAGCACGGCGGCGAACACGGCACTGGAGTCGATCGACAAGATCCGCGACACCGCCGCATCACACGACCGGATCTTCTTCATCGAGGTGATGGGACGCAACTGTGGTGCGCTCGCTCTGGAGGTCGGTCTGGCCGGCGGTGCCGAGGGCATCCTCATCCCCGAGATCCCGGCTGACCTCGACCGGCTCTCCGACATCATCACCGAGGGTCGTCAGCGCGGAAAGGGGAGCTTCATCATTGTCGTGGCGGAAGGCGCACTCAAGGGCGGTGCCGCGGAGGCAGCGGCAGCGGTCAAGGAGCAGACCGGTGTGAGCTACCGCGTCAGCGTGCTCGGACACGTGCAGCGTGGCGGATCACCGACCTCGACCGATCGCACACTCGCCAGCCGTATGGGCACGGCAGCGGTCGTGGCGGCTACCGATGGCAACACCGGCGTGATGACGGGAATGCGCGACGGTGACATCGTCCTCGTGCCGCTCGCGGAGACCTGGCTCGGCGAGACGTTCATCGACCTCAGCCTCCTGGGCGTGGCCGAGATCACGGCGACGTAGGGTATGGCGCCGCCGCGGAACATACGGTGTCTCGCGGGATGGTGGAAGAACGGAGTGCGAACGAAGAAGGGGGTGCGCCCAAGCGCACCCCCTTCTCTTTTCCACGGGAGACACCACCACACGCATCTACTTGTCCGAGCGAAACACCATCTCCCCCTTCTTCACATCCACGACAATGGTGTCGCCGGAGTCGAACTCACCCTCGAGTATCTTGACGGCGAGCGGGTTCTGCACCTCGCGCTGGAGCGCCCGCTTCAGCGGTCGCGCCCCGTAGACCGGGTCGAAACCCTCGCGCGCGATCATCTCCTTCGCGGCATCCGTGAGCTCGAGCCCGATCTTGCGGTCGGCGAGCAGCTTCTGGAGCCGCGTGAGCTGGATATCGACGATCAGCTTGATCTCATCCAGCGAAAGCGAGTTGAAGATGACGATCTCGTCGATCCGGTTGAGAAACTCCGGTCTGAACTGAGCCCTGAGCGCCTCCATGACGCGCGTTGACATCTCCTCGCGGTCACCCTCGCCGAGTTCCTGGATCCACTGGCTTCCAACGTTCGATGTCATGATGACGATCGTGTTCGTGAAATCGACCGTCCTCCCCTGCCCGTCCGTCAGTCGACCGTCGTCGAGGATCTGGAGGAGCACGTTGAAGACATCGGGATGCGCCTTCTCGATCTCGTCGAGAAGAACCACCGAGTACGGCCTTCTCCGCACGGCCTCCGTGATGTAGCCGCCCTCCTCGTACCCGACGTAGCCCGGCGGGGCGCCGATAAGGCGCGATACCGAGTGCTTCTCCATGAACTCCGACATGTCGATGCGAACCATCGCGTCCTCGTCATCGAACAGAAACTCCGCGAGAGCACGGCCGAGTTCGGTCTTCCCGACTCCGGTCGGCCCCATGAAGATGAACGAACCGATAGGACGGCCAGGGTCCTGAAGCCCGGCACGCGCACGACGCACGGAGTCGGAGACGACGCGGATCGCCTCGTCCTGACCCACGACACGAAGTCTCAGGCGGTCGTCCATTCGCAGGAGCTTATCGCGTTCGCCTTCCAGCATGCGCGAGACCGGGATCCCGGTCCAGTTCGACACGACGGCCGCGATGTCGTCCTCGTCGACCTCCTCCTTGAGCATCTGGCGCTCCTTCTGGAGCTCCGCGAGCCTCTCGTTCTCCTCCTTCAGACGCGCCTCGAGTTCCGTCTGTCTGCCGTATCGCAGCTCGGCGGCCTTGTTCAGATCGCCCTGCCGCTCGGCGCGTTCGTACTCGGTCTTCACATCTTCGATCTCGGCCTTCGTGTCGCGGATGGCCTTGATCGCCGTCTTCTCGTTCTCCCAGTGAACCTTCATCTCGGAGCTCTGCTCCTTGAGGTCGGCGAGCTCCTGCTCGATCTTTGCGAGTCGCTCCTTCGAGGCCTCGTCCTTGTCCTTCTTCATGGCCTCGCGCTCGATCTCGAGCTGCATCATCCGGCGCTCGACCTGATCAAGTTCCTCCGGCATCGAGTCGATCTCCATCCTCAGACGCGACGCCGCCTCGTCAACGAGGTCGATCGCCTTGTCCGGGAGGAAGCGGTCGGTGATGTAGCGGTGCGACAGCGTCGCAGCCGCGACGATGGCCGTGTCCTTGATCCGGACCCCGTGGTGCACCTCATACCGTTCCTTGAGGCCGCGGAGAATGGCGACCGTGTCCTCCACGTTCGGCTCGCCGATGAGGACCGGCTGGAACCGCCGCTCCAGAGCCGCGTCCTTTTCGATGTGCTTGCGGTACTCGTCGAGCGTCGTGGCGCCGACCGCGTGAAGTTCGCCCCTCGCGAGGGCCGGCTTGAGCATGTTCGAGGCGTCCATGGCGCCCTCGGCCGCCCCGGCCCCGACGAGCGTGTGCATCTCGTCGATGAAGAGGATGACCTGCCCCTCGGACTCCGAGATCTCGCGGAGGAGCGCTTTGAGTCGATCCTCGAACTCACCGCGATACTTGGCGCCCGCAACCAGCGCGCCCATGTCGAGCGCGTTGACCCGCTTGTCCTTGAGTCCTTCGGGAACGTCGCCGGCGACGATGCGCTGAGCGAGCCCCTCTGCGATGGCCGTCTTGCCGACGCCCGGCTCGCCGATGAGAACCGGGTTGTTCTTCGTGCGTCGCGAGAGGACCTGAATGACACGCCGGATCTCCTCGTCCCGGCCGATGACCGGATCGAGCTTTCCGGCACGCGCCAGATCGGTCAGATCGCGGCTGTACTTCGCGAGCGCCTGATACTTTTCCTCGGCGTTCGCGTCGGTCACCCGCTGGCTTCCACGGATGTCCTTGAGCACCTTGAAGATGTTCTCACGCGTCGCGCCGAACTCGCGAAGAACGGCCCCCGCCGATGCCTCCTTCTCCTCGGCGAGCGCAATGAGCAGGTGCTCGGTGCTCACGTACTCGTCCTTGAGCTGCTGCGCCTCGTTCCACGCGGCCCCGAGCACCGACTGGAATGTCGGCGCGGCATACGTCTGGACGCCGCCGCCCTGGACCTGTGGAATGCGGTCTATCTCCTCGTCCACCCGGTCCCGGAGTCCGGAGACATCCGCACCCAGCCGCTGGAGGATCGGAATCACGATCCCCTCGCGCTGCTCGAGGAGCGACAGGAGCAAATGCTCCGTCGTAACCTCCTGGTGGTTCCGGTCCATCGCAAGGTCCTGGGCGGCCTGGACGGCCTCCTGCGCCTTGAGGGTAAAACGGTCGAGTCTCATCAGTTGTCACACCTCCTGTACTTCTTCCCCGGCCGCCCGCGCGCGGCGCGGCCCGTTCGGCCCGAGGGCCACTCCTGCGAGGTCGTGGCTGGCGCGTACCGGCATGGACACGGCTCCGGGCCGCTGCGGCCTCACCAGATTTGATGCACGATGCGCGAATTCGATGCGTGTTTTCGCTCGCGGCGGGGCCCCGATCGGGGCCAAAAAGCGACCGTGACAGGGCCTTTGCGCCAGTTCCGTGTTGACGCTCCCCCCGCCCTTGATTATCATTTCTAGAGAGGATTTGGGGTGGGCCCGCCCACCTGCGCGGATGAACGGCGGTGTAGCTCAGTCGGTTAGAGCAGCGGAATCATAATCCGCGTGTCCGGGGTTCGAATCCCTGCACCGCTACCAGATTCGGCCCTCCTGTCGCCAAACGCCGGGAGGGCCGTTTTCTTCATCCACCGCAACCCACAGCCCGCGAGACCGAGGGTACGCTCCGTGGTCGATGTCGTCAAGCGCGTCAGAGACACCATCAGCCGATACGGGATGATCTCCATCCGCGACGGCGTCCTCGCCGCGGTCTCCGGCGGCGCCGACTCCGTCTGCATGGCGCACATCCTCGCGGGACTTCAGGACGAACTCGGATTCGAACTCAGGATCGCGCACCTCGATCATTGCTTCCGCGGGGAGGAGTCACGGCGCGACGCGGAGTTCGTGCAGTCGTTCGCATCACAGCTCGGAGTGCCGTGCTTCTGCGACGAGGAGGATGTCCCGCGCTACCTGCTCTCCCACCGCATGTCGAAGCAGGACGCAGCGAGGATGCTCCGCTACCGCTATCTCTACAAGACGATGAAGCTCGAGTACTGCCAGAAGATCGCGTTTGGTCACAACGCCGACGACCAGGCTGAGACGGTCCTCATGCGCTTCATCCGTGGCGCGGGCCCGGACGGTCTCAAGGGCATCCCGCCGAAGCGCGACGGCTTCATCATCCGCCCGCTCCTCGGCATCTGGCGCGAGGAGATCGAGGACTACATCGACGCGCATCGGCTGGAGTTCCGGACCGACCGGAGCAACGAGGAGACCGACTACACTCGCAACCGGGTCCGTCACGAGCTCATCCCGGCGCTGGAGAGCTACAACCCCGGGATGACGCGCACCCTGGTCAATCTTGGCTCCATTATGACCGGTGTATCCGGCCATCTCGATCGCCTTGTGGACGAGGCGCTCCCGAGCGTCGTCATGCGGATGAACATCGGTCAGATGGCCCTTGATTCAGGCATTCTTCGTGGCTACGATGAAGCTCTACGGGGGAGTATCCTCCGCCGGGTCGTGGGTGACCTGCGACCCGACCTCGGACCCCTCCCGTTCCAGCATGTCGAAAATCTCCTCGGCCTGGTCGAACGCGATGAGGTCGGCTCCGCGGTCGATCTTCCGGGTGGAGCACAGGCCCGCCTCGACCACGGCTGTCTCGTCATTACGCAGGGGGACGGTCCGCCCGTCATCACTCCGCGGGAGGTGCCGGTTCCGGGCAGCGTCCGATTCTCCGCCGCCGGTCTCACGCTCACCTGCGAGGTCGCATCCGCGGATGAGCTTCCAGGGTCCCCCGGTGCCGCGCCGCCGGGCGTCGCCTACTTCGATCTCGACGCGCTCCATCAACCTCTCGTCGTTCGACCGAAGAAGCAGGGGGATCGATTCAAGCCGTTCGGCATGGAGGGCACGAAGACTCTGAAGGAGCTCTTCATCGACGAGAAGATCTCCTACAGCTTCCGCGACGAGGTGCCAGTACTCTGCGATGCGGAAGTGATTTTGTGGGTAGTGGGGCTCAGGCGCGCGGCCGTTGCGCCTGTTACACCGGAAACCAGGCGGGTGCTCATCGTGAGAGCCCAGACAACGGAGGCCGACTCTGCAGATCGGTAAAGTCCTGCTCACCGAAGAGCAGATCCAGGAGAGGGTCCGGGAACTCGGGACCAGCATCACGACCGATTATGGCGATGATCCGCCCATTCTCGTCAACATCCTCAAGGGCGGATTCATCTTCCTCGCGGACCTCGTCCGCGCCATCGACGCCCCGATCGAGATCGACTTCATGGAGGTCTCGAGCTACGGCGACGGAACCGAGTCCACGGGAATCGTGCGAATCCTCGAGGACCTCTCGATCAGCATCGAGGACCGGCACATCCTCATTATCGAGGACATCATCGACACGGGGCTCACCCTCCAGTACATCATTGAGAATCTCAAGACGCGTCACCCGAAGAGCGTCAAGATCTGCACCCTGCTCGACCGGCAGGGACGCCGGGAGGTCGAGATCCCGCTCGACTACGTCGGGTTCAAGGTACCCGACGTATTCGTGATCGGGTACGGCCTCGACCTGGCGCAGCGCTACAGGAACCTCCCCTACATCGGTGTTATCGAGGGTGAGGAGATCCCCTAGCCGGGGCGAGCGAGTCAACCGAACTTCCGGCCCGACCGGAGACTGGAACAGGTATGCCTGAGAACAACGAGAAGAAGAGAGACGAGCGGGAGCACCGCGACGAACGGAAGCGCCGCGACGGGCGGGAACGCCACGACGAGCGGGAGCACCGCGACGAACGGAAGCGCCGCGACGAACGGAAGCGCCGCGACGGGCGGGAACGCCACGACGGGCGCCGCCCCGACCAGAAGCAGCGCAAGGGCGAGGAGCTCCAGCGCGGTCTCGCGATGACGCAGCGTGCGGGTCGGAACCCGTTCATCGCGTGGATCATATTCCTGTTCATCGCGATCATGGCGTGGCAGCTCTACTCGCAGAACCGCCCGCAGACCGTCGAGATCAGCTACAGTCAGCTCATGCGCGAGGTTCGGGCGAGCAATGTCGCGGCGGTCGCGCTCGAGGGCAAGCTCGTCCACGGTCAGCTTTCGAGTCCGTCCGTCGCCGTTATCGACGGGGAGTCCATCGAGTACACCGAGTTCACGGCCTGGCTTCTGGTTGAGGACCCTGACTTCGTCTCGACCGTCGAGGATCTGAACCCCGATGCCGATCTCACGGGTCTGCCACCCGCGACGAACTGGGGCGGCATTCTGTTCTCGATCCTCCCGCTCGCGGTCATCGTCGTCTTCTGGGTGTTCATCATGCGGACGATGCGGGGCGGAGGTGGTGCGGGCCGCGCATTCAGCTTCGGGAAATCGACCGCGCGACTGCTGACGGAGGACCGTCCGAACGTCACGTTCGACGACGTCGCCGGCCTCCCGGAGGCGAAGGTCGAACTCCAGGAGATCGTGGAGTTTCTGCAGGCTCCGAAGAAGTTCACGCGCCTCGGCGGCAAGATCCCCAAGGGCGCGCTTCTTATCGGTCCCCCGGGTACGGGCAAGACACTGCTCGCCAGGGCTGTCGCGGGCGAGGCCGAGGTCCCGTTCCTCTCCATCAGCGGCTCCGACTTCGTCGAGATGTTCGTCGGCGTCGGCGCCTCCCGCGTGCGTGACCTCTTCGAGCAGGGCAAGACGAACGCCCCGTGTATCATCTTCATCGACGAGCTCGACGCGGTCGGACGGATGCGCGGCGCCGGCCTTGGCGGCGGACACGACGAGCGTGAGCAGACGCTGAATCAGCTTCTCGTCGAAATGGATGGATTCGAGTCGAACGAGGGCGTCATCCTCCTCGCCGCGACCAATCGCCCTGATGTTCTCGACACGGCGCTCCTGCGGCCCGGTCGCTTCGACCGTCAGATCATCGTCGACCTCCCCGACCTCAAGGGTCGGCAGGGCATCCTCGAGGTAAGCGCGAAGAAGGTCGTGCTTGCCGACGAGGTGGATTTCGAGACGCTCGCTCGCAGCACTCCCGGACTCTCAGGCGCTGATATCGCGAATCTCGTCAACGAGGCCGCGCTCCACGCCGCTCGGGTCAACAGGGACTCCGTCAAGATGGTCGACTTCGAGGAGGCCAAGGACAAGGTCATGCTCGGCATCGAGCGGAAGAGCAAGGTCCTCTCCAAGAAGGAGCTCCGGACCACGGCCTATCACGAGGCTGGACACACGCTCGTCGGTTGGTTCATTCCCGGCAGCACGTACCTCCACAAGGTGACCATCGTCCCGCGCGGTCACACGCTCGGGACGACGCATTACCTGCAGCCCGACGACTCCAACGTCCTGCCGAAGCAGCACTGGCTCGATGATCTCACAGGGCTTCTCGGTGGCCGTGCCGCCGAGGAGGTCGCCTTTGGTGAGGTAACGACGGGAGCGGCCGGCGACATCAGCTACGCGACGGCGATCGCCAGACGCATGGTCTGCCACTGGGGCATGAGCGAGAAGCTCGGACCGGTCTCCTTCGGTCACGCCAAGCGCCAGGTCTTCCTCGGACGCGAGATGGCGTACCCCGACGAGATCAGCGAGAAGACGGCCGAACTCATCGACTCGGAGATTCGCCGATTCGTCGACGAATCGCTCGACAGGGCGCGCTCGCTCGTTCGCGAACACGAGACCCAGCTCCATGCGCTGGCGACCGCCCTGCTGGAGCGTGAAACACTCACGAGTGACGATGTCGAGGAGATCCTCGGCAAGCGCCCGGTCAACCCGGACGAGGAGGAGGACGACGCAGGCATCGCCGGGCATCAGAGTCCCGGTACCGCCGACACCGCCGCTCCGATCGACCCGGCCACCGCCACGAAGCCCGACACTGAGACGGAGGGTTGATGAAGGAACCGCTCTCCCCGCGTATCGTGACCATCGAATCCCGCGAGGATGCCGCGCGCGAGATGCGGGCCATCGGCGTTTGCGAGGGCGGCGTCGACGCGATGCAGGACAAGGCGAGGACGGTCGCTCTGAAGATCACCGGAGCATCGGTTCCCGTGGCCCACATCCTCAAACAGCAGATGCTCTCGCTGGGCGGTGACGCCGCCGTCCACGCGCACGTTCTCACGCACGCGGTCGAGAGCTCGGACGTTCTGATCATGGGCACACCTCTTCAGCTCCGACGTCTCGTCGAGCGGCTCTCGTTCCAGCCGTTCGACCTCCCCGCGCTCGGAGAGCGTATCGCGAAGATCGTCGATGACACGACGAGACCGGCTCGCCCCGCTCTTCGCGGGAGATCGTTCTCGCTCGATCTCGCCGAGAGGGTCCACGTCATGGGCGTGGTCAATGTCACACCCGACTCGTTCTCCGACGGCGGCCTCTATCTGCAGCCGACCGAGGCTCTCCGCCATGCGCTCGCCCTCATCAAGGACGGCGCGGACATCATCGACGTCGGCGGACAGTCCTCAAGACCTGGTTCGGAGCCGGTGGACGAGGACGAGGAGCTCAAGCGCGTCCTGCCGGTCGTCGAGATGCTCGCCGAGGAGTGGTCGGGACCGATATCCATCGATACCGCCTCCTCACGCGTGGCGCGCGCGACGCTCGAGGCGGGTGCCGGGATCGTCAACGACATCACGGCATTCTCGAGCGACGCCGAGCTTCCCGGCGTCACAGCCGAGTACGGCGCCGCCGCCATACTCATGCACATGCGGGGAACACCCGCAACGATGCAGGAGAATCCGGTCTACGATGACGTGATGGGCGAGATCTGCGGGATTCTCGGCGAGGCGGTGGAGAACGCCAGGGCCGCCGGGCTTGGCGAGGACCAGATAGCCGTTGACCCGGGGATTGGATTCGGGAAGACTACGGAGCATAACCTGGCCATCCTCAAGCGACTGCCTGAACTGGCGGTGCTCGGGAAGCCGATCGTGATCGGAACGTCGCGCAAGGGCTTCATCGGCAGCGTTCTTGATCTTCCGGTCGAGGAGCGGCTCGAGGGTACCATCGCGACCGCGGCGTACGCCGTGGCACAGGGCGCCCGGATCGTGCGCGTTCACGACGTGAAGCCGGTTGTGCGGGCCGTGCGCATGGTCGAGGCCTGCATCACTCAGGGGGCATGACGAGATGTCCGGTTCCAGGATCTTCATCGACATCGTTGATATCGCCATCGTCGCGTTCGTCATCTATCAGCTGCTCCTGCTCCTCCGGGGCCGCCGGGCGATGCAGATGTTCGTGAGCCTGTTCGTCATCGTCGTCGTCGGATTCATCGCCCGCTGGCTTCAGTTCGACGCTCTCAACTGGCTCATGTCCGGCCTCAAAGGACTCTGGGCAATCATCTTCGTGATCCTCTTCCAGGACGAACTCCGGCGCATCCTCGCGCAGATGGGACAGAGCAGGCTGCTTCGTCCGTTCGTCCGTCTCGAGGTCCACGAATCGATCGACGCCATCGTCACGGCCGTCAAGGCGATGTCTCAGAAGCGCACGGGGGCGCTCATCGTCGTCGAGCGCCAGGCGCGACTGCTCAACTACTACCAGACCGGCGTGCTCCTCAATGCGCCGGTCGTCTCGAGTCTGATCGTATCGATCTTCACACCGCTGACGCCGCTCCACGACGGAGCCATCATCGTCAGCGGCGACGAGGTCATCGCGGCACGCTGCACGCTGCCGCTTTCGCAGAATCCATACTACGTCCACACTCTCGGCACCCGGCACCGTGCCGCGGTCGGCCTGACCGAGGAGACCGATGCCGTCGTGGTCATCGTCTCGGAAGAGACCGGCGACATCTCCCTCGCACTCGGGGGGCAGATCTCGCGAGGGATCACCCTCAGCCAGCTCCGGGAGCGGCTCTCACAGCTTCTGAGGAACCAACCCCCGGAGGGCGCGGCATCCTGACGGTGTACGAATGCGCGTGAGCCTCCGCAGCGTGTGGACGGCACAAGGAGAGTCCCCGGCCGCGCGGGCCGGGCGAGCTTGAGCATCTGAACCAGAGGAGACACGATGTACCAGCACGGACGGACCAACACCATCATCGCCTGGGCGCTGGGAGCGTTCTCTTTCATCGTCTATATGATGACGACGGCGCCGGTCGTGGCCTTCTGGGACAACGGCGAGTTCATCGCCGTCGGGTACATCCTGGGCGTCGGCCACCCGCCGGGGTCTCCGGTCTACACGCTGATCAGTCGCCTCTTCGCGCTGCTCCCCTTCCCCAACGTGGCGCAGGCCGTCAACTTCACCTCCGTCGTCGCCGGCGCTGCCGCGATCTTCTTCTTCTCCCTTGCCATCTCGAAGATGGCGAAGCGCTGGGAGGGCGAGATCAGGTCTTTCAGCGACGGGCTCCCGACCTACGTCTCGGGAATCACGGCCTGTCTTTTCATCGCCTTCTCGTTCAGCTACTGGGAGAACGCGCTCGAGGCCGAGGTCTACGCCTGGAACGTTCTCGTCATGGCCGTCACGCTCTGGCTCGTGCTGAGATGGTCCGAGCTGGCCGGCCCGCCGCGACCACGGCGGCATCTCTATCTCGTGTTCTACTTCCTTGCGCTCGGGATCGGCATCCACATGGGGAGCCTCCTGTGGGCGCCCGGCTTCCTCGTCTTCATGATCCTCTTTGAGCGCAGCTACATGGGCTCGCTGCTCCTCGCGGTCCCGTTCGCAATGGGGTTCTTCCTGATGAGCAAGGGCATGGCGTGGTGGCACGCGCCGGCGACGCTCTGGGTCATGGGGTTCGCCCAGACAGCGTTCTTCGCGCTTCCGCGGCTCTGGCCCGAACACAAGAAGGTTGGAAGACGCGTGAAGGACAGGATACTCGGTCCCCCTGTCCCCTCCTGGGTCACCATCGGGACGGCGATCCTCAGCGTCCTCGCCGTCGCCGAAGCCGGCACGGGGCACGGTAGCGCGGGGGCCGGCTGGGCGCTCTTCGCCGTCGCGCTCTCGGCTGGCGGCCTCTGGGGATTCATCACGCTCATCCGCCGCGGGACGATCCAGGAGCCACAGACTCCGGCGCGTGCGCTTCTCGCCGCGCTGTTGCTTTCGTTCCTCGCGCTGACGGTCCACGCATATCTGTTGATCCGCGCACGACTCGAGCCGGCGATCAACCAGTCCGAACCGAAGACGGTCAAGGCGGTCCTTGAGGTCATGCGCCGCGCGCAGTACGAACCGATGCGGCTGTTCCCGAGACGCACGCCGTTCCCGAACCAGTTCCGTATCGTCGGCGGATACCACGCGCAGCAGTTCACCTCGTCGAAGAACCTCATCGCGGTCCTCGCGCCGTTCGCGCTGGCGGTCTGGGGACTCATTGCTCACGCGAAGCGCGACCGCCGTACGTTTGCGATGATGTTCATCGGATGGCTTATGGCGTCGTTCGGGCTTCTGCTCTACCTCAACGTCTCCGATCACGAGGTTCGCAGCCGTGAGTACTTCTGGGTTCCGTCGTACGTGGGTCTCGCGATCTGGATGGGCATCGGCTCCGGAGCCATCGTCCAGTGGGCGAAGGACGTCGGCAAGGTCTGGAGAAACGTGCTCGCGGTCGCCGTCGTCATCTTCGCGCTCCTGCCGCTGGTGAGCAACTACCAGATCAGCGATCGGAGCAACAACTACATCGCGCACAACTACGGCATGAACATCCTGCAGTATCTCGACGAGGACGCGATCCTCATCACCAACGGCGACAACGACACGTTCCCGTTGTGGTATCTGCAGCAGGTGGAGGGCGTGCGGCTGGATGTCGATATCGTCAACCTGTCGCTCAGCCAGATCAACTGGCACCTCAAGCAGATCAAGCAGGAGGGCGTCCCGCTCTCGTTCACGTTCGAGCAGATCGAGCAGATGCGCCCCTACTGGACGCGCGACCCGGAGACGAACGAGCTCACGCTCGTTACGCTCAAGGACATCGCGATCCACGATATCATCCGGACGAACAACTTCGAGCGACCCGTCTATTTCGCTGTGACCGTGGACGACTTCATGGGGTACTACGACAACCTCATGCTCGAGGGAATGGTCTTCAGACTCACGCAGGAGACCGGACGTCACATGGTCGATGTTGAGAGGACGTACGAGAACGTCTTCGAGAACTACGACTACACGAGCATCGTGGATGTCGAGGATAACTGGCGGGTGATGCACGAGGTCTACAAGACGGGACCGACCGCACGCCTCATCACAAACTACGCCGCCGGGTTCTCCAGACTCGGATTCGTCGCGATGCAGGACCCGGAGCAGACGGACGAGGCCATCCGTCTCTACACGATAGCGCTCAAGTTCGCGCCGAACTACGGGCCGGCCCTCAACGGTCTTGTCGCGATCTACGCGGCGCGTCTTCTCCAGCCTCATCTCGCGCTGCCGTTCGCCGAACGATTCGTCGAGAGTCAGCCGGAACTCATCGAAGCGTGGGTGCGTTACGGCGGCGTACATCTGATGATCGCCGAGGGCCTCGCAAGGCAGAACCAGAACGAGGAGGCCAGGCCGCACTTCGAGGAGGCGGTTGAGGCGTACGAGCACGTCCTCGCTCGTGAGCCTGAACGCTACGATGTCTACGCGGCGCTCATGACCGCGTATCAGCAGCTCGGCATGGCGGACCGTGTGAACAACCTCATGGAGATGTGGCAGATGTACGGGCCGGAAGACGGCGGGCAGGCAGGCGGAGCCGCGCCTCAGCAGTAGTCACCGACGGGCAAACGTCCCGATACGCAGCACAGGAAGATAGGTGTTGATAGAGCAACAGGCCCGACCGCACCGGTCGGGCCTGTTTCGTTTCGCTCGTATGGACCGGACTCGCGTGGACCGCGCTCGCGTGCACAGGGATCCCTCGCCCTGACCCCACGGCACTGCCGGGTCGTCCGTCGCAGGGCATGCCGCAGCCCTCAGAGGCTCTTGAGCGTCACCGTGGCATAGCCCGCATCGGGATCAAGCCAGGCTCTCGTCACGCGGACGACATCGTCGTTCGTGAGCGAGCGCACGAGCGAGGGCATCTCCTCCATCCGTTCGAACCCGACGCCGAGAAGCTCGGACATCGCATAGGATGCCGCCCTCGTGGATTCCCGCTGCATCGCGATCTCCATCGTGCCGGCGGCGTGACTTCTCGCGCGCGCGAGGTCATCCGCACCGAACCCGCCGGACCGCACGCTCCGCAGAACTGAGAGCAGTCCTTCGACGGCGGCCGCCTCATCACCCGGCCGTGCGGTCACCGACAACAGGGTGGCCCCGCCTGCGGCGAGCAGAAGCGGTGACGCGGACACGCTGTACGCATGTGGCGGGTTCTCGCGGAGCGCCACCCAGAGCGGGCCTCCCATCATGGAGAGGGCACGGGTCACGAAGCGAAGCGTGACGGCGTCATCGGACGAAGCCGCCGGCCCGGCCAGCGCGAGCACTACCTGTGACTGTCCTGGCGTGTCGTGATGCAGCTCCACAGGTTCGCGGACCACCGGTCCGGGAACCCCAACGCGCGGCGTGCCCGTCTCACCGCTCCGGTTCGCGGAGGGCATCCGCGATGCGATCCGCAGGACGCTCTCCCGCAGGTCGCGCACGTCGACTCTGCCGCTGGCGCAGACGACAAGCCCCGCCGTGCTCAGCCCGCTCAGATAGCGGCTCCGCACGGATGCGGCAGAGAGCCCGGCGACGCTCTCGCGCGTCCCCCTCAGTGCCCGGCCATACGGATGCTCGGGGAAGATCAGCGGCAGCATGTTGAGAACAGCGCGTCTGAACGGATGGTCCTCGGTCTCCCCTATCTCGCTCTCGACCTCCGCTCTGGCCATCTCGAACTGCTCGGGCGCGAATGCCGGCTCGAGCGCCACCTCGCCCAGCAGCGAGATCGCCTCGTTCTGGAGCCGTGAGAGGCACGTCGAGCCGAGACCGAACCCGTCGCGATCGACGAGCGTCGCGAGCGAGGTACCCATCGACTCAACGACGTCGGCGAGTTCGAATCCGGACCGGTGACGCGAACCGCGGATCGCGGTCCGCATCGCGAGATAGGTCGATCCGGATGATGCCTGATCCTCGTCACAGTGCCCGCCCCGGAAGCCGATCGCGATCGACGTCAGCGGCAGCGTGTCCGAGTGACTCGCGATGAGCGTCACTCCCGGCGCCGGACTTTCGCGGGTGCGCACCGGTGTCCGCCGCTCCGCGAGGATCGTCGGTCGAGAGAACCCCGAGGATGTCCATGTGGAACGATGCTCTCGGAGCCCGACATCGCCGTCCCCCTCCGCGACACCCGGATCGCTCGCCGGCTCGCCATCGCCTGACGAACCGCCGGCACCGATCATGTCGGAGCTACGGGATCGCTTCGACGCCTCCACGCGCTCGGCCATCAGTTCGGAGACATCACCCTCGGGCAGACCGCCCGCGGCGGGACCGTAGGCCACGATGGTCGCGTTCTCAGGCCTGAGGTAGGTTCGTGCCACACGCGAGACATCATCGGGTGTCACGACGGCAAGTCGGTCGATATACGTCTCTGCCAGACGGCAGTCTCCCAGAAGCGCGAAGTATCCGAGTCCGCTCGCGAGCATCTCCGGGGTTTCGTGCTCAAGGAGATAGGAGGCCTCGAGCCGGCGGATGTTCTTCGCCATCTCCTCATCGCCCGGAACCCTCTCCCCGAGCCGCGCCATCTCATCCAGCACGCCGGTGACGACCGGCCCCACACCCGGCGAGGTCGCGGCCGCACGGACGATGAACAGCCCCGCAGCCCGGTACGCGGCGATCCCAGATCCGATGCTGCCGACAAGACCCTGCTCGAGAGCCAGCCTGCGCCTGAGCCGCGAGCTTCTTCCCTGTCCCATAAGGCCCGAGAGAGCGTCCAGCGCGGGGATGTCCTCGTGAAGCGCGTCAGGGACGTGGAAGGCCATCGAGAGATACGGTTGAGCCACGGCGCCATGCACACTCAGCGCCCGCAGCGCGGTCTGGTCGGGTTCGGCGCCCCCCCAGCAGGCGGGACGTTCGCCATCCGGCACACCGCCGAAGAGCCTTCTCACCTCGGTGAAGACCTCCGCCGCTTCGACGTCGCCGACGACGACCAGAACCACGTTTCCGCCCCGATAGTGCGCATCGTAGTGGCGGATCAGCGTCTCCGCTGTCAACGCGCCGAGCGATGACTCCGTTCCGACGACGGGTCGACGGAGTGGATGCTCGATGAACGCCGTCGCCATCAGCTTGCGCCAGACGAGTGTCTCCGGATTGGCCTCACCCGATCGCAGCTCCTCCAGGATGACCGCGCGCTCCATCTCCACCTCATCAACCGCGAACCGCGGCGAGCGGATGACGGACGCCTGCGCCTCGAGGACCTGATGCCACGTAGTGGACGGCACGACCTGGTAGTAGGTCGTATGATCGGCTCCCGTCACGGCATTGACATACCCACCCGCGCCGTAGACCTCCTGTGCCAGGTCGGTCCCCGACGCCCCGTCGGGCTTGAAGAGCATGTGCTCGATGAAGTGGGCCAGACCCTCGCCGCCGCTGGGATCATCGACGGCCCCTGTACCGACCCAGAGATTGAGCGCGACCACGGGAGCGGTGCACATCTCCCGAACGACAACACGGACACCATTGTCGAGGATCTCCGTCTGAACGTCGGCTGGACGACTTCCGGCGGGGTTGCTGTTGGTCACGGGGTCAGATCCTCTTCAGAGTCCGCATGCCGAATGAGGCCTCGACGAGCGCAGGCTGAATGCTGCCGAGATCAAGGAGCCGATCGTGGAACGACTTGAGATCGAACGCATCTCCCGCGTCGGCCTCGAACCGACGCCTGATGTTCATGATCGCCCGCTTGCCGATCATGTAGCTCGACGGCTGGGTCGGATTCATCGCGTACCGCTTCACCTCTGCGGTCGCATTGACCGGCTCAAGTTTGACCTCGCGTACCATGAACTCGATGCCCTCCTCGAGGGTCATCGTCCCCCGCTGGATGGATGTGTCGACGACGATCCGGGCGCTCCGCCAGAGCGTCTCCTTCAGCTGCCCCAGCCGCGTCATCGGGTCCGGGAAGAAGCCGGCGTCCTTCATCATCTCCTCGCAGTAAAGGGCCCACCCCTCGACGTAGACCGTGTTCCAGGTCAGCCGCCGGGCGAGCCGCGGGTTCGCGTTCGCGCGGACGAACTGCAGGTGATGCCCGGGGTACGCCTCATGGAGCGCGACGATCGGGATCGTGTGGAGACTGTGCCCCCTCAACTGCCGCTCCTGCTGCTCCTCGGTCCGTGACTCGTCGGCAGGCGTGACGTAGAAGTGCCCCTGTTGCCGCGTCTCGAACGAACCCGGAGGCAT
>Ga0180433_10000237_pt1 | contig 98141 bp, 118 predicted proteins | sample SS_ome_8_FD_132980 | JGI IMG/M metagenome (GOLD analysis project Ga0180433, IMG submission 132980) | Hypersaline lake sediment archaeal communities from the Salton Sea, California, USA - SS_1_D_1 metaG | ecosystem: Environmental > Aquatic > Non-marine Saline and Alkaline > Hypersaline >... | reverse complement strand
TCTAATTTGAAGCGTGAGGACAAATTCTAAATTTGTCCGTGTCTCTGAACTTTGTTCAGGACAGTTGAGAACGAAGTTCTCAACATATTGGAATGAAATTCCAATCTGAAAATCAAATCTTTTGATTTTTTAAATACTTTCAGTGTTAACTAGGTTTAGGGAGATAAAGATGAACAAAAAAACTGTAAAAGATATTGAAATAATATTGGGAATTCTTCTTGTTCTGCTTATACTGAAGTATTTTTTCCTGCCGAATATGCTTAATCTAGTCACAGGATATGAAGTTTACAATTCTGACTGTTCAATGAGAGTAGAACATATGGAAGCGATGACAATAGGCGGAACAGTAATAGATGATGTATGTAATACGGGAAGGCTTTTGATAATTATATTCATAGTTATTATCATTATTCTTATGCTTCTTATTTACGGATTATACAAATACAGGAAAAAATAGCTATTTCTTCTTTTTTTCTACACGTTTTTTCTTTCCAAATGCAGCAACCCCGAAAATGGATACAAATGTTGTTACTATGATAAGGATTACAACTAGATCTGTAAACATAGGTATTTCTATTCCATATTGTTCAGGAACGAATGCAAGGACGGCTGCAACATAGCCTCTGGGAATCATGAATGTTATCAGTGCGCGGAATTTTGCAAATATCCTGTCCATTCCTGCAAGAATTGTTGACGCGATAAACCTGCTTAGAAGTATCATTATAACTATTCCTACGATGAGAAGAGGAGGTATGTGCCCAAGAATGGATATGTCAAATGTTATTCCGAGCAGAACGAAGAAAAACGACTTCATGAAGAAAGTGATGTCCGTCTGCACTGATTTTATTGAATGCAGGACCTCATCAAAATCTTTCTTTTTCACGCTTTCATCACGGCGGATGAAGTCGTACACCTTATAGTAATTTCCAAGAAGAAGGGCGAAAGTGAAGATTGCTATTATCGGATTCCCTCCAAGCGTATCTGCGATATAGTAAAGAATGAAACAAAGCCCTATTGTTGATGCATAATTCAGTTCCCTTTTGATATTTATGTTTTCAAGGACGTATCTCCAGGCAAAACAGAAAACAAGGCCCAGGAATACCCCGACAGAAAAGTCCGATAAGAGGGATTTTGCAGCAACAGAAACATCAAATACGCTGAATCTTATGACATCTATCAGGATGAATGTGCCTAAGATAATTGTAAAATCATTTATTATAGTTTCAAGCATTATCAGTCTTCTTATTTCATCAACAACATCCAATCCTTTCAATAATGACATTGCGGTTATAGTTGTTGTTCCTGAAGAAATAATTCCCAGAAGCGCGGCGTACCAGGGATCCCATCCGAAGAAATATACCAGAAAACCAGTAATCAGAATAGTAGTAAGTACTGCTACCACAACAGTAAAGATGACAGCAGTGCCGAATGTACCAAGAATCTTGAATATATCAAAAGATATACCTGATTCCACAAGTATGACAACCATTGCAGCAACAGAAACTATGGGAAGAATTTCTACAAGAGGCTCACTTTCAACTATTCCGAAAACCGGGCCTATTGCAAGCCCGAATAGAATAAGAAAAAGGGATTCAGGGATCTTTGTTCTCTGGTTTATCAGCATTCCTACGAATCCGGTAAGTATGATGGACCCTATTATCAGCAGAATTATGTCGAGTTCCATTGTTTTTCTAATTTTCAAGTAAAGTTTAAAAACAACTCGATAGACTACTTAGATAGAGGTGTGGCAATGACAAAGAGATTATTCTGGGAAGACCCTTATATGAAAGAATGCGAAGCAAAAGTCGTTTCTGTTAACGGAGATGAAATAAAGTTCGACCAGACCAACTTTTATGCATTTTCAGGAGGCCAGCAGAGCGATTCAGGCAGTATTAATGGAATAAACGTCCTTGAAGCAAGAAAAGAAGGGGATGATATTGTTTACAAGCTTGAGAAAGAGCCGGATTTCAAAGAAGGAGATGCTGTCAAGGTTGCTATTGACTGGGATAAGAGATACAAGATAATGAAACTGCATTCTGCCGCTCATATTGCATGGTTCTTTTTTGAAAAGAAATCAGGAACAAGGAAAATAATCGGCTCAAATGTTACTGTTGACAAATCAAGAATAGATTATGAGCTTCCTGAATCGATTGCGCCTTTGCTCCCTGAAACCGAAGAAAATTCAAACAGGTTTATTTCAGAAGGCCATGAAGTGAAAGCATATGACGATCCTCATAAAGAAGGAAGAAGAATCTGGGAAGCATCTGAGTTCAAGACTTTCTGCGGAGGAACCCATGTGAAAAATACTTCTGAAATTGGAAAGATTAAACTGAAGAGAAAGAATATTGGCGCAGGAAAAGAAAGAATGGAAATTACGCTTGCAGAATAATTTATTTCTTTAACTTCCATTTTTCAATAATATCAAAAATTTCATTCTTCCTGTCAAAATTCAAACTAACTTCCAAACCATAAGAAGTGGGTTTTTGAATAAGAAAACCTTCTTTGATTAATTGTTCGGCAGCATCTTTTATTTTTTCTCTCATATGCTGTGGTGCGCCCTTTGCAATATTATCAAAACTGGTGTGTTTCGCTTTCCACCAGCCATGACGCGCGAATTTATCCAGAATCCATGGAATAATATCTTCGTCCGCCAAATTAGGCATTACTGTCCACCAAAATATACATTGAACGTTTATATTTATAAACCTTTTCCCTCTAAATATCTCTATGGAAAAATCATTATTGGTTAAGTTTTTAGGGGATACTCCTTTGATACGAGTAGTTGATTTCTTAATTGGAAACAGCATATTTGACTATACAAAAACAGAGATAGCAGAAAATGCAGGAATATCCAGGGCTTCATTATATAATGTCTGGCCCATGGTTGAAAAATTTGAACTCGTGAAAGAAAGCAGGAAAATAGGTAATACCACATTATATAAATTAAACAAAGACAATCCAGTGGTTCAGAAGCTGATAGAATTGGATTTGAAAATAAGCAGGGAATATGCTGAAACTTTGATGGAAGAACCTGCAATTAGTTAATTTACGCTTGCAGAATAGATTTAAGCTTTGCTGATTATAATAGAATTGGTGTTAACATGCCAAAGGCTCTTATAAAGGAAAAACCACCTGCAACTACTCGTGAGGAATTAACCAAAGAAGTTAGTAAGACATTAGCTCTTGGTGAACTAAGAGATGAGTATACCCGTACCTATTATGTAAGCAAAGGATTATACCACGTATTAAAGGATGTCCCCGGAGAAAAAGAAAAAATTCTCAATAACATACCTGGGATGAAAGATGCAGAAATGGAATTCATTGAAAAAGGAGGTGAATACTACATTAAAATCACTGCTGTTCCGAAAGTTTCTGTGGCGCAACTTAAAAAAATGAAATTAATCAAGACTGACGAATCGGAATTTATGGAAAAATTCGGCAAGGCAAGCTCCTCGAAAGAAAAGGAGATGACCAAGGAAATGACGGAAGCATTTGAATCGATGCTCGAAAGCTTCAAGAAATATTTAAAGAAAATAAAACTGGACCCGAAGCAAAAGAAAGAAGTACTGAACATGCTTGATAAAGCATATGAAGAATCAACTAGGAAAGAAACTGAGAAAATAATTAAGAAGAAAAAATAGAATCTCTTAATTCATCAAATGTGAAATACCCGGAACCTAGATTCAGGTGTTCTCCTCCTTTTATTATTACTAATTCTGATGGAAGGAGCTTATGCAATTCCTCCGCTTTTTCCAACGGGACGTACGGGTCGTTGTCTGAAGCGAATATCACGAATTTTTTGCAGTTCTGTTTGATTTTATCCCAGTTGAAATTTCTTATTGAAATGCTTCCTACGTGAGGGTCGAAATCAGGGCCTATCGAACTGGCGAATCCTGCAACAAAGAAGGAAGCTTTTATCGGTTTGTCTAATGTTTCGAGAATATTCAGGATAAAGGGGGCGCCTAAACTGTGGCCGACGAAAATTGTGTCTTCGGTTATGTGTTCTTTATACTGTTCCATGTGCTTGAGCCATTTTTCGCGGTCAGGATTGTTGGTATCCGGGAATGCAGGGACAAAAACAGTGTATCCTTTGGCCTCAAGCTGTTCTTTTAGCCACGGGAACCAGTTTGCACTTGGGTCTGCACCATAGCCGTGAAAAATAAAGACATTGCTCAAATTTATCTCCTCATTATTACAAATCCGAGGACTGCAAGCAGAATAAAAGTTGAGGAACAGCATCCTTCCTTCTCTTCTTCTGTTTCTTCAGCATCTCCTGGTGCTGAAACTGCCGAATCCTTTGCTAGCTGCGCGAAGCTTTTTGCCTGAGCATAATTTCCTGCATTGTACGCATTTTCCGCATCTTCAAGATAATTCTGTGCTTCGGTAACGTTCTTTCCTGCATCCAATGCATCAGTTATTGCAGCTTCAGCTTCATCGATAAGGTCTTCTGCATCTGTTTTATCGGATTCTGAAGTACTTCTTTCACACCTGTGCAGTGCAACATTGCAGGAATAACCGCTCATACAGTCCTCATCAGAACAACATTCATAATCTGTCCATCCGCCTGTGACACTGTAGGCAGAACAGGTTCCTGCAAAAACAGGTTCAGCAGTATTCCCATTCTCATCTTCGGCTACAATGGCATAGTAATAGTTTGTAGTTATTGAATGGAAATATTCGGTCGTATCAGAATCAAGGGTTGCAAGCGCAGCCTTTCCTTCGACAGATGTGAATCCGCTTACAGCGCCGTATATGATATAACTTTCAACGTCTTCGGTTTCGGAAAGCTCCCATGTAAGGGTTGTTCCGCTTCCGTTCTGTGTTACGGTGAAATCAGTGGGCGGGCTCGGGGCGGATGAATCAACAGTGAATGTCCATTCAACAATTGTTTCCTGCATAGTATTGTCCCTTGCCCTTATCTTTGCAGTATGCTCCCCGTCCGAAAGATCTGAATCAGGAGTATACGATACCTTGCCTGAACCTGCATTGTATGTTGCATCATCTGTAACCTGTGAGCCGTCCAGATAAACTTTTATGGAATCAGCATTTATTCCCGAAGTTCCGCTGTCAGTAATAGTTGCCGAAATTTCAGGAGTTTGATCATTGATTATAGAGCCGTTTGACGGACTAAGTGATGAAATAACAGGGGCACTTGATGCTATTATAAAACTCCATTCTATATTTTCCTCATTTCCTACTTTATCACGCGCCCAGAGCTCTACAGTATATGTCCCGGGAGCCAGGTCAACCGTGGGTGTAAAGGTAACTGTTTCAGTATCCTCGTCATAATGGATGGATATACTGACATCAACACTATTCAGTTCCATGAATATGTAATCATCATCAACACCTGCTTCATCATCCTCTATTTTTGCGGATATGTGATGCACGTCAGTAACAACAGCATCATCAGAAGGAACAAGAAGACCAATGGAAGGTCCTTCGGTATCAACATAGAAATACCATGTGGTTTGGGACTCCTCTCCTGCATTGTCCTCCACCCATACCTCAACCTTGTGCTGCCCTTCTTCAAGTGTTGAAGGTGTATATGAATAGTTTTTACTTGATGCTGAATAGGAGGCGCTGACATTCTCATCATCCACTTCCATTCTCAATGTGGATGAGTTTATTCCAGAGCCGGAATCAACAAGTATAATTGATATTTTCGGTCTTGTTTCACCGGTATAGCTGTTGTTTTCAGGCCCGTAATCATCAAAACCGACTCCGCTTGAAGCAATGCTGAATGTCCAGGTAGTGTTCAATGTATTTCCAACTTCATCGGCAACCAGAAGATTTACAGAATGCGAACCGAAATCAAGGTCGCTAGTGGGAGTATAGGATACCTCTCCACCGGTATAATCATGGGTTACTGCTGAATCATCAAGACTTAGCACTATGGATGTTGAGTCAACACCTGAGCCGGTATCTGAAAGCTCGGCTGAAATTTCAGGCGTTCTGTCGGTAATCGAACCTGTCGGACTTTTTGAAGATGCTGCAGGAGCAGTAGTATCAAGAGTTATCGTATCAGTAACAGCAGAACTCCAGTTGGTTTCATTGTTTGAGACACATTTGAAATAAACCGTCTTCAACCCGTCACTGGAAGTAAGGTCCCATGCCTTTGTAGCAACAAAAGGAAACGGATCACTGTAGGAGGTACCGTCATTGGAAAGACTGCAGTTTTCAGCATCTGTTGCAGAAAGGTCCAGCATTACCGCAGCATCATCCGTATAATCATCCCCGCCGTTTATTTCCACGGAAAGACCGGTGGGTACAGCAACTACGCATCCTAGAATCAATAACGACAACAAAATCAATCTGGCGCTCAGCATAACAATCACAGGAAAGAGAATAGTAAAAAATAATTAAATAGCTTTGGTTCAGGGATTGAAGGTTATTTTTCCCTTTATGTTGGTCACCAGAACAGAGCCTTCCAGTGTGCTCTCATCCAAATCACATTCACATTCATAATTTATTGTATTGTTTATATGGGGTAAAGTGCTTGAAAATTCGAGATAGGAGCCTTCATCATTCACAACAACTTCGTTTTTGAGATAGATTTCGCGTGAGTTGCCGTCGCCCATTGCACATACTTCATCAATTGCATTGAACAGGTCTCTTGCAGCTGATTTGAAAAGAATGACATCCATTGTCTTGTTTGAATTTTCCCTGATTTGGATAAGGGCGGCCACTGATATGGAAAGGAGTGCTATAACAACAAGAGATAAAACCATATATTCAAGGGTTATCTGCCCTTTCATTGAATCATCTTATGTAGGAAACCCCTTTAGGCGATTCGTAAGTGGTTTCCATACTCTTTTTTATCTCGCTTTCAATTTTCTTGAGTATTTTTTCGCTTTTCTTTGCCCTTTCATCTATTCTCTTAAGGCTTAGTTTGATTCCAAGATATGTTGAAAGAAGTTTTACTATCTCTCTTGCAGCAAGGGTGTCAACATAGCCTCCATGAGTCTCTCCCATGAGGCATACTCCCTCCATGCCTTCGAGTTTGGCAAGGGCGGGTATTAGGCCTGCAGCACCGACTATCGAGCCTTTTGCCTCTCCGAAAATAGCTCCGTATTTTTTGATTCTCTTCCTTGCGGTTTCGGTTGTAGCTACTGCAAAAATCCTTCTTTTTTCGCTTATCTTTCCTGTGCTGTAGCCTCCAACGGCCAGCACCTGCTTAACCTTGTGCTTCTTGGAATATTCAAGTATTTTTCCTGCAACTTCATACTGTCCCTGCGAATTAAGCGCCTGGACATCACCGACTAAAATAATTACATCATGTTTTTTTCCGTGATAAAGATAGAATGAATTTTTAATCAGCCTCATCCCTCCTTTCTTTGTCATGAAAACCTGATGAGGAAAATGAGGGGAAAAAAGATTTGCTATTTTTTTGCATTTCAGTTCTTTTGCCATGTATCTTCCAACAACCTGGCCAATAAGACCTATGCCTGGAAGTCCGATTATAACTACAGGATTTTTTAATTTTCTGACTTTTTTAATTTCAACTATGGTTGTTTCCTTCATTCAGTTTCACCTTTCCATACTCTTCGGTATTGACCATATGGGTCGTTAGGATTAAAAGGTGGAGGGTGTGCGGACAAGGTTCCTGAACTGCAGTGGTTATCTTTAAGAGTATAAACCCCGCAGACAGCACACTTCCTTATTTTTTTCATCTAATCTTCCCGCTCAAAACCGTAGATGCAACTGTTGTCTTTGGCATTGTCTTCTATTGATTCAAGAATCGATGAAAGTTTCTTTTCTCCGGATTTATAATCAGATGACTTAACGATTATTTTGTAGCGCGGAGCCCCTAAATAAGAGATGTCCACGCCTTTTTCCTTGACACTAAGTATTTTCTTTATTGTTTCCACTCCGTCCGGCCCTGTGCAGGTAAGCTTGATTACCCCGCCTACGGATATTATCGGTTTTTTGATGTTTTTCTTTGCAATTTCAACAATGCTGGCCTTCAGTTGTTTTGGAATATCTATATCCTTGAGTGCTGTATCCCCTTTTTCAGAACATTCCTTGAGGCAGGTATACAAGTCACCGTATTCTTCCTCTATTTTTTCCTTGATATCAACAAAAGTTACCTTTGCCTTGGATTCTTTCAATGCAACCTCAACCAGTTTCTGGGACCTTTTTTCAAAACCAACCTGTTCGAGTTTCTTTCTTTTTTCCTCATCATTAACTCTTTTGAGTGAAACATCTATCTGGTTCTTTGCTTTGTCGGTGCGGTGAACTTTTACAACAACACGCTGGCCTTCTGAAAGGAATTCATGGATGTTCTTTATCCATCTGGAAGCCACTTCAGAAATGTGGAGGAATGCCTCCCTGTTATTATATTCCGGAAGACTGCAGAAAGCTCCGTAGGGAAGTATTTTTTTTATTACCGCCAGAACAAGTTCATTTTGTTCAGGCATCTCAATTTCAGTTATCAAATCACCTATTCAAGCTCTTCAATAATTTCACCATGTATTACGGCTTTTCCTCCGGTAGGATGAGCAAGCGGCTCGTTGCATTTGCTGCAGTTCACTATTGAAGTAACGCAGTCAAATATTTTCTGCTCATTTCCGCATTTGCATTTTACTCTGAGAAATGTACCTGTCATCATATCACGCTCTTAATTCAAGTTTTTTGGTGGTTCTCACACCTATTGTTCTTTCATGCTTTTTCTTGCATGTCGGACACTGCATCATGATTCTCTGCCTTTTTCCCTGTTTCTTTACCGTTTTTTCTCCTGCCCTCTTGTCTCCATGGCCCTTGAGTTTTCTTTTATGGGACATGCTTCCTTCTGCAAGCGTTCTTGCCCTTCCCTTGCTCACAAGCTTTACCTTGTGCTTCTGGTGCGACTTGCAGTATGGACAGTATGTATTGGTTTCTTTTGGAAATTTCATGCTTAACACCTATACTTTTTCGGCCATCCTGGCCTTTAGCAGCCATTCGGCTTCCTCGGAGGGAAGCTCTATTTCATCTCCGCTTCTGAAAGGACCATATACATTGCTGTCAAGGCCCTTGTAAGGTTCGATGTCTTTGAGGAGCTTTACTTTGCTCTTTTTCTCAGGCAGGGTTGTTTCTTCTTCGGCCAATAATTCCAAAACCTTTCCCCTGAATTTTTCGACAGCTCCGGAAAGTTCTTTCAGAAGCCCTTTTTCTTCAGGTGTAAGGCCGGATGTATTGCCGTCTCCCCTTATTGCCATGAGAACAATCTTCTCCTCACGTCTTTCCTTTATTGTATCTATTATCTTTTTTATGTTTTCGTATTCCTTTATCGAAAGAGAGGAGCCTGATGAAAACGCCTCACCCTTCTTTTTCTTGAGGAAATCCGAAGCCTCCTGATAAAATCCTTCATCCAAAGGTGTTATTCTTGTCGAGTCCAGTTCTTTCTTCTGGATTTCTCTCAGTAAAGAATAACTTAAAGACTTCATGTTCTCCCAACAGATATTGATGATTAGTTATCTTTTTAATTCTGGTTATTTCTTCTTCTTTTTCTTCTTGGCAGATTTCTTCTTCTTTTTGCCCTTCATAAGCCCTTCTGAAGTTGGGGCGCGCTGTTCTTCAGACTCTTTTTCAATCTCCTCGGACATGGGCCTTCCGCGCTGGAAAGCCACCACGCTCGATACGGTTTTCTTCTTCGGTTTTTCTTCTTCCACTCTTTCCCTGGATGCAGCAACTATTTCGCTTTTCTTTTCTTTTTTCTTAAGTCCGATTTTTTCAAGGAGTTTGCCTATCGCAGCCGCAAGTATTCCTTCCTTTTCACCGTAAGATACCCGGTACGGAGCTGCGCCAGGACCTCCACCTGAAAGTCCCCATTTTTTCTGCTCTTCGTCAAGACAGCTTTTGCATAATCTCCTTCCATTCCAGATATAGAAAATTTCTGCCCTTTTTCCGCATCTTTCGCATACTTCGCTTATTACAAGCGGCTGGACAGGATATTTCTTAGGCGGTTTTTCCATTCTTCTATCCTCATCTCTTAATTCCATAATACAATAAGGGCATACCCAGAAGCCCTTGAACTGCTGCAGTTCAGAAGCAGGAAGATACATCCTGCAGCGCCAGCATTGTTTATTCATTCCGTAAAAGATGCATCCGCTACAGTAAGATTTTCCGTCCGCACCGTATTCAACCTGGCATTTTCTTCCACAACGGGAGCACATTCCTGTTGACATGAATATATCCTTTATTTTACTACTGCCTTCTTCTTTTTCTGCATTTTCAGCATTTCGATTCTTTTGTCGTATAGGACCGGGCCTATTTTTTTCTTTATTAGCGTCTTGGTCTCTACAGAACTGTATTTGCTAATTTTGTAGCTGCCCTCAATGCCTTTCTTTTTCGCTTCCTTCAAAGCCATGTCCACTATCATATCTACTGTCTTCTCGAATTTCTTATCGCTTTTCTCAAGCATTTCTTTATCGCTTACATTAAGCGCGATACTCAATTTTGGGGCTCCATAAGCGGTAAGGTCAACAGTTACCTTAAAAGTCTTGAATGGTTCATTTTCTTTTAGTGCTGTCGGAGTAACAACGGTTACTACCACGGCCTTTTCTTTTTTGGGCTTGGTTTCTGTGGTTTCTGGAAGTGTAGTGCCCTTGCTCTTGACATCCTTTTCCTTAATCCCTTTTGGAGCTGTAAACGTATATTTTGCTTTTTTGGGTTCTTCTTTCTTTTTTCCTTTCTTTTGTGGGGTGGGAATATCGCTTACTGTAAATGTAAAATCGGTTTCCTTCGAATTTACGTATTTCAGAACCGCATTGTTCCTGTTTATCTTGAGCCAGTTGAGCAATTCGTCAGCCCTTTCCTCTTTGGGAAGTTTTGCAACTTCCTTGAGCTTTTCCTCAACCGCACCCTTGGGAATTGTTATTACAAGGTATTTTCCCTTCTCAGAAATCGGCACGACAAAAACAACATCTCCTACTTTTCCTTTTTTGATTGTTACGACGGTCTGCATCTTTTTGGCTGCATCATCAGCCTTCATTTTCTGGACCTTTGCGGTTCCTTCAGTCATGTGAACACCTGTTTTAGAAGTGGAATGAAAATAATTAAAAAGCGATGCTGGTTATTTATTCGGTGAAAGCGTAATGCCACTAAGCAAAAGACTGAAAAAACATGTTTCAAGCTCATTGTCCAAAATGAAATCTCCGGTTGAGATTCTTCTTTTCACATCAGGAAAATACCCGAAAGTCGAAAAAGAAATTGAGCAGGCTCTTTCAGAAATAACAGAACTGGACAGGAAGCTTTCTTTCAAAAAATTCAAAGTGAACTCTGCAATGGCAAAAAAAGAAAATGTGAAAAAAGGACCGGTTATAATGCTCCACGGCAAGGAGAAGGGCAAAGTAAGGTTTCTTGGCTTCCCTTCTGCTTATGAATTCCCGGTCTTTATCCTGGATATCCTCAATGTTTCAGGAGTAAAACAGCATATTGACAAGGTCTCTGAGGCAAAGGCAAAGAAAATCAGGAAAAAAACCCATATCGAGGTATTCCAGATGCCGCCTTGTGCATATTCCCCAATTGCGGTGAAAATGGCCCATGATATTGCCATCCTTAACAGGAATGTAACCGCAGATATGGTGGATGCATTGCTTTTCCCTGAGCTTGTTAGAAAATATAAGATAAAAGAAACACCTACTACAGTAATAGACGGCAGGACAAAACTGTATGGTTTAATGCCTATTTCTGAAATCCTTGATGCGCTTGAGAAGAGAAAATAGCCTATTTTTAAGTGTTTAAAAGTGTATAGAAAGGTTTATAAATAACCTCTGTGCTTAATATATTATGTGTCCAAAGGTAAAAAAACCTGTAAAAGCTAATTCGAGCGCTAATGCCAGTGATAGGAAGGCGGCTTTGCAGGCGAAATTAGATGCATTTTTCAAGGAAAAGGGTATGCTTAATGATGATAACAGGTCTATGGGAACTACCAGGTACGACCACGGAGTAAGGCCGTCCGAGCTTCTCATGAACGTGGACAAAGAAAGACTTAGGGAAAGGGATGTTAGATTCGAGGGAGTTGAAGAAAACAGAGATCCTCCGGTATTTCTTTTCACCTCTAAAAGATGTAACCATACTACAATCACTGTGGACTGTAGTGAAAAAGACGTTCTCTCAGCACTGGACAAAGAGCTAAGCAGGAAAAAGACTGAGCTTGGAGCAATTTACGAGGATAGAATAAGGAAAGTCTGGGATGAAAGAGGGCTTCTGGACGAGTACGGAGAACCTATAAAAAGAACAAGACACAGCAACAGTCTCGAGGAAAGAAAGGAGAGAACAGCATAAACCTAGTTTTATAAACATTTATCAATATATTCCACTTACTATAATTAAATGGTGGGCTATATGGGAAGAAAACTCGAGAGTAGAAGGAATGCCGAAGCAAAGAAAACTGATTCTGAAAAAGTTAAACCAAGGAAAGGAAGTGCTGTGATTAGAGCTGCTGCATTTAGTATTACATTACCGTTTCTTGCTGCCGGTCTTGTCGGATGTAAAGCTGATGAGAAAGACAGACAGGAACAGGTGGATAATTTTCATAGTGGAATAGGAAAAAAGACATCCGAGCAAATTATGTCAAAAGAAGAAATCAAAGCACTTAACCAGAAGGAAAAGAACGAAAAACTCAAAGAAGAAGTACAAAACCAGGAGGACGTATTGATGGTATATGCCCTTCTTAGAGCAGGGGCAGAAGTAGACGGGGATGTATTATGGAACGCGTCCAGGCTTGCAAGCACGGAAGACGGCTATAAAATACTTGGATATGTCATGGAAAACGGCGGGGAAAAACTTGTCAAAACAGCAGACGGTAAAGAGGCGTTAATGGTTGCTATAAGAGTGGGCAACTCCAGCGCAGTGCAACTGTTATTGGATTCAGGAGTCGAGCTTACTGCAGAAGAAATTGATATTGTAACTAAAAAACATAAAACTGCTGAGAACAAGGAAATAATAGAGATTCTTAAGAAAGCAAAGGCCAAAGGAAAACTAGAAGCAGAACTTTGGAATGCAGTTAAGGAAAGCGACCTTGATAAAGCAAAAGAACTGCTTGAACAGGGAGTTAATCCGAATACTGTTCAGCCTGGGAACGACATGAACTTTAATATTCTGATGCTGGCTGCACACGAGAACGATTTGGAAATGATAAAAATGCTCGTGGAACATGGAGCAGATGTAAATAGTAGGGACAGCTATGAACAGTCTGTTCTTATGTACTGTCTTCATAGTCCTGAAATAGTTGATTATCTCATCAAAAAAGGAGCAGATGTTGATACAAGGGACAGATATGGGTATACGGCTCTTATGCAGGCAGTCACGGAACATAAACCGGAATATAAAACCAGCGTCAAATTACTCGTTGAAGCAGGAGCCGATGTTAATGCAGAAAATAAGAGGGGAGAAGTTATACTTGAATTGACATATGATAAAGAAATAATGGAATTCCTCAGACAAAACGGAGCAAAGGAATTGAGTCCTGAACAGGAGAAGAGAAAGGCATGCAGAGACTTCAATGATGCAGTATTTTATAGGGATCTTGACAGGATGAAGGAACTTATTGATAAAGTCGATGTCAACAAAGCATATTCAGAATATTCTCTGGAAAATCCGATTAGTGTCGCAAGTGAATACGGGAAGATGGAGATAGTCATGTTTTTGCTTGATAACGGGGCAGAAGTTACCGGACTGGCATTCGACAATGCTGCAAGAACCGCCCGCGATAAAGAAGGTGTGAAGGTATTCAAGCTTCTTATGAAACATGGCGGAGGCGAACTTATCAAAAACCACGGGGCAAGTGTTTTGGATACTGCTGCCTACAACGGCAATATGGAAATAGCAAAAATTCTGATATTCGAAGGAGTAGACCCCAATGAAAAAGATGAAGTTGGAAATGTTCCTCTTATATCCGCTATTAGTGGGGGAGCAGATATTGAGATGGTCAAATTCCTTGTTAATAACGGAGCAGACGTCAATGCTGTGGACGGCAAGGGGGAGAGTGCCCTGGAAAATGCTTATATCTGGGGAGACTCTGAACTTGTTAAATACCTGCTTAATAACGGGGCAAAAAAGTGATTTTCGGCTTTAGACGAAGCTGAAACCCCACTATTTTTAAATAAAACAGAACCATACAAGCCCAGAGGTTTTATTATGAATGAACAGCTTCAGAATGATTTAAAGGCTGAATTGGAAAAGCTCGAAGAACAGAATCTTCTCTGGAATCCGAAGACGCTTGAAGGACCCTCCGCACCGCATTCTCAGGTTGCAGGAAAGGAAGTGATTATGCTCTGCTCAAACAACTATCTCGGAATTTCAAACCAGGAAGTTGTGAAGAATGCTGCTATTGAAGCAGTGAAGAAATATGGTGCTGGCTCTGGAAGCGTAAGGCCTATTGCCGGAACTATGGACTTGCATCTGGAATTGGAGGAGGTTCTTGCAAAATTCAAGAAAACCGAGGATTCACTATATTATAATACAGGATTTACTGCTAATTCGGGTGCTATTCCTGCTCTTTTGAGGCCCGGAGATGCCGTAATTTCCGATGAGCTTAATCATGGTTCTATTATCGACGGTGTGAGGCTTACCAAAGCTGACCGGTATATCTACAAGCACAGGGATGCGGATGATTTGGAAGTAAAGCTTAAGGAAGCGCAGGCAAAGAATCCACCTAGAATACTTGTAATTACTGACGGTGTATTCTCAATGGACGGGGATGTAGCTCCTTTGGATGAAATAGCTCCTGTTGTTGAGAAATACAATGCCTGTTTGTATGTTGATGATGCGCACGGAGACGGTGTTATGGGGCCTCATGGAAGAGGAACTGTCCATCATTTCAAGGTAGAGGACAAAGTGGATGTGGACATGGGAACTTTTTCAAAAGGATTCGGAACAATGGGTGGATTTATCGCATGTGACAAGGTTATGAAGGAATATCTGTTGAATAAATCGAGGACATGGTTATTGACTGCTTCGCATCCTCCATCCGTAGTTGCTGCTTCTATAGCTGCAATAGAAATGCTTGAAAAGAGCGATGAATTGGTGAAGAAGCTCTGGGAAAATACCGATTATTACAAGAAGAGACTTAAGGAACTGGGATTTGACACCGGTGAAAGCGTTACCCCGATTACTCCCATAATGACCTATGATGAAGGAAAGGCCAGCGAAATGAGCAAGAAACTGTTTGAAGAAGGGGTTTATGCGCTTCCAATCGTTTTCCCGATGGTTGCAAAAGGAAAGGCAAGATTAAGGACGATGGTTCGTGCTGACTTGAGCAAAGAAGACCTTGATTTTGCAGTTGAAAAGGCTGAAAAGGTCGGAAAAGAGCTTGGGATTATAAAATAGGTGTTCTTATGAAGAAAATTCTTGTTATCGGAGCTACAGGGCAGATAGGTTCTGACTTGGTTCCTGAATTAAGGAAGAAATACGGAAACGAGAATGTTGTTGCTGTTTCAAGGAAAACCGAGCCAAATGAAGAGCTGAAGCAGGGGCCTTGTGAGTTTGCAGATGCGTGCAACAAAGGAGCGATTGAAGCGCTTGTTAAGAGCCATGAAATCGATACCGTCCATCATCTTGCTTCGATATTATCGGCAACCGGGGAAAAGAATCCTGAGCTTGCATGGAAAACGAACATGGAAAGTCTGAAGAATGTGCTTGACCTTGCAAAAGAATACAAGCTCAAGGTTTTCTGGCCGAGTTCAATTGCTGCTTTCGGGCCTACTACTCCAAGAGATAATACTCCGCAGAGAACTGTTCTTGAACCCGGAACAATGTATGGTGTAACGAAGGTTGCGGGTGAATTGCTTTGCAACTATTATTTTGAGAAATTCGATGTTGATGTAAGGAGCATCAGATACCCGGGAATTATCAGCTATAAGGCTTTGCCCGGAGGTGGAACAACCGATTATGCGGTTGCTATTTTTTATGAGGCGCTGGAGAAGAAGAAATATACTTTTTTTGTGAAAGAGGATACTGTTCTGCCGATGATGTACATGCCCGACTGCATAAAAGGAACTATGGACATAATGGAAGCTGATCCTTCGAAGATAAAGGTAAGGACCAGCTATAATTTTGCAGGTATAAGCTTTTCTGCGAAAGAGCTGGCTGAAGAGGTAAAAAAGCATATCCCTGAGTTTGAAGCTTCTTATGAGCCGGATTTCAGGCAGAAGATTGCTGATTCATGGCCGAAGACAATTGATGATTCTGATGCGCGTGCAGACTGGGGCTGGAAGCATGAATATGACCTGGCAAAAATGACTGCGGATATGCTTGAAAAATTAAAAATTAGGCTGGGTAAGGAATGATGAGAAGGCCGCTCGGAATAATTATATCTGTAGGTATCGTTGCTGCTGTTGGAATCTTATATCTCATAGGCTATCTCGAACTTAAAGAAATGTATGAAATAGCATCAGAGCCTGCCATACCCGGAATTTCTTATAATATGCCTGGGGAGATGACCTCTCTGACTGAAACGATGCTGATATCAGTGCTTATTTCTGCCATTCTGCATCTTATAGCGGTTCCATTGCTCTGGATAGGAAAAAATCCTGTAAGATATTTCCTGGCATTGCTGGTACTGTGGAACATACTCACTGGAGCATACCTCTTTTCAGCAGTAATGCTTATCCCGGTTTATTTTGTCTGGTTCGATAAGGAGAGCAAAACTTATTTTGAGAGAAAATAACCTAATCAAAACCTTTATATTCTCCCTAATACCCAATAGAGACATGAAGATCAGTTACGACAGCACTAAAGATGTTAAAATACCAAAAGACCCCTTCGAGAGGATAATAGGCCAGGACGATGCAGTTGAAATCGCAAAAATGGTTCCCTATCAGAGGAGACATTTACTGCTTGTAGGGCCTCCGGGAACAGGAAAGAGCATGATAGCACAGGCAATAGCAAGCGTTCTTCCAAAGCCTGATTATGAAATTTCAGTCATTGAAAATCCCCAGAACAGTGAAAGACCGATAATTGAGATAAGAGACGAAAGCAGGATGAAAAATGACAAGAAAACAGAGAAGAAATACGGTAAAGCGGTTACTCCTCTTGAGGTTCCTTCATTCGTGGCAGAAAGACTGGGCTTCAGATGCAGGAGATGCGGCGGATTCAGCAATTATACGGAAAATATCTGCAATCAGTGCGGTGCTGAAAAAACCCATCCTGGAAATATTTTCGAGAAATACAACCAGTTCCCCCAGTTAGGGGAGAGCGGAAAAGTAAGGGTTGCAACAACCAGGAGAGGAGCTGAAGGAAAGGAACAGATGATAATCTACGAAAGAATGAATGACGGCACTATACTAATGCTTACACATAAGGAAATGAAGGAAATGGAAGCAAGCAAAAAACAGAAGAAAAGAAATGTTATTGTTCCCATAACCAGGTCAACATTCGTGCAGGCAAGCGGAAATACCGAAACAGAGATGCTGGGAGACATAAGGCATGACCCGTATGGAGGGCATCCGCAATTGGGAACCCCTACTTATCTGAGAGTAGTGCCCGGTGCAGTGCATGAATCCCATGAAGGAGTGCTTTTCATAGATGAATTGTCAACATTGAAAGAAACCCAGAGATTCGTGCTTACCGCAATGCAGGACAAGAACTTCCCTATCGTAGGGCATAACCCGATGAGCAGCGGCGCAGCAGTAAGGGTTGAAGACGTTCCCTGTGATTTTATATTCGTAGGCGCTACAAACATCAATGACATGAAATATGTTATTCCTCCGCTGCGTTCAAGAATAAGGGGAGACGGCTATGAAATATTAATCAATGTTTTCATGGAGGAAAACAAGGAAAATACGGAAAAGGTAATACGGTTCATGGCGCAGGAAATAGAAAAGGACGGCAGGATTCCGCATGCAGGAAGAGATGCTATTGAAGAATTCCTGAAAGAATCGAAAAGGATTGCGAATGCGATAGACAATGTTTCCGGCTACAGCTTAAGATTGAGAAATCTCAGCGGACTGATAAAAATGTCGGGAGATATTGCGAAAATGGAAAAAAGCGAATTGATAGAAAGGAAGCATGTACTTAAGGCAATGATAAGCGCAAGACCGATTGAAGACCAGCTTAAAGACAAGTACGGAAGCTGGTGGAAAACGGAAACTGCGGATTATGGAGTTTCAAGGACAAAAACAGGTCCGGAGACTGCATAAACTCTTTTTTTCATCTTTAGCCAATCGAAAAAGCTTTTAAAGGTTAATAGGGAAAACGACAACCACCTATGCACTAAAAAATGAGGTGAATATGAAAATGAAAGGACAAGTTTCAACAGAATATTTGGTTATTTTGGCAGTCGTACTGGTTGTCGCTCTCGTAGTGGTATACCTGGTCGGTGGATTTGCCGGCTTGGGAGCAGGCACCTTGGAAAGCCAGAGCAAGAGCTACTGGGGATCAGCATCACCGTTTGCTATCAACAACTATAAGGTTATGGGAACAAACGTGACGCTCGAAATAACAAACCAGGACATTGAGAAGTTAACACTGACAGATGTCACGGTAGATGGAGTATCAGTCTCCATTGCAAGTACTTCATTCGCCAGCGGTGAAACAAAAAGCGTCAGCGGAACACTTGGAGCAACCTGCGGAACTGCAGGAACCATGTTCCAGTATGACATAGTACTTGTTTATACCAAGGGAACTATAACCGGCCTCAGAGAGGTTGGATCAACGGCCCTGGTAGGAACGTGCAGCTGATTTGATTTATTTTTTTTTCTTTTTTCTTTTATAGGCATGCGGAAGGACCACTAAGAAGATTTTTATTTCTTTTTTCAGAAAGGGCTGAACATGGAGAAGAAAAAGGAGCAGTATACGGGAAAAATAGAGAGAGTCCCCACAGGAATCGACGGACTGGACAAAATGATTGAGGGGGGATTTGTAAATAACACCACCGTAATGCTTAGGGGAGGCAGCGGGACCGGAAAAACCCTGTTCTGTCTCCAGTATCTATATCATGGTATTACAAAATACAAACAGCCCGGAGTATTTTTCAGCTTTGCAGAGACCAAGGATTCTGTTTTCCGGCACGGAAGGGTACTTGGCTGGGATTTTGAAGGGCTTGAGAAAAAAGGGCTGTTCGAATTCGTAAAATACGAACCCCATGAAGTTGCAAAGACGATGGAGGAGGGCGGAGGCGCTATAAAGGAGATGATGGAGGCCATGAAAGCCAAGAGGCTGGTCATAGATTCGCTGACCGCATATTCACTGCTCTTTGACAGCAAATACAAACAGCACGAATCAATACTCACTCTTTTTGAAATGTTAACTAAGGCCAGCTGTACAACACTGGTTACTTCTGAAGTTCCGGTAACCATGGAGTATGAAACAAAGGGCAGATTGGGCTTCCTTACGGACGGAATAATCAATTTATATTATCTGAGGAGTGGAACAAAAAGAATCCGCGGACTTGAAATAATAAAAATGAGAGATACTACACATATGGACAGATTGAGCAAATTCTCCATCGATAAGAAAGGAGTGGTCGTTAGTCCGGGAGTTGATCCTCTTGGAAGGAAAAAGTAAAGGGCAGTCAAGCATGGAACTGCTTGTCATTCTTGCCATTGCTTTGACGATATTTCTGGTAGTTGTTTATATTTCCCAGGAGCAGACATCAGAGGTAATGAAGCACAAGGAGGAGACTGATGCGAGAAACTCAGTGGAAGACCTTGGAGCTGCTGCAAGGGAGGTATATGCACAGGGTGAAGGAGCGAAGAAACAGGTCTACATAAACATTCCGAGCAGTTATGACCCGGCCTCGTCCTCGGTTGAAGACAGGGCAATAAAAATGAATGTGAGAGGCTCTGATTATGCTGCGGTTACTGATTTTGATGTTCATGGTTCTCTTCCGTTGACTTCAGGAGCGCACTGGATCTGGGTGATTTCTGAAGGTAATAAAGTAAGGATAGGAAGTGCGATGCTTTCCTTGGACAAATCCCTTATTTATATTATAATGGACAGGAACGATTCTGCAGGTGATTCGTTTACTGTTACCAGTATATGGGACAAAGACATAACCGTAACATTAACTGAAAACTGGCCGCATACTGAGGTTTCGATGGGCTACGGACCCGGGACTTTTTCATTGAGTCCGGAGGACAGTCAGCCGATATCACTGAGTTTTACGGCAAGTGAGAATGCCATAGGATTCTATTACGGATGGATAGACATAACCGGTGATGACGGGAATATAACAGAAACAGTGAAAATTCCGGTAAACATTGAAGTTTTAAGCTATGTAATAGAAACAGCGCCTCCATTGAACGTTACTCCTAATTTCTGGGCAGAGACAATGCAGCCCGGAAATTCAACAAGCAAGAATTTCACTGTATGCACAAATGAGCATACTTCGGTTACGAGCGTCAGTTTTACTCCAAGCTCCGGAGAACCGGGAACCTGGGTTGGAAATACTGCTCCTCTCGGACCTATAGGTGCAGGAAGCTGTGAACAGAAAATGCTTACTTTGTCTGTCCCGAATAGCACGGCCACAGGAACATATGCCGGTTCTATCCAGGTTTTAGGTGGAGGAGTAAGCGGGGCGCAGGATACGATTACTTTATACGTTGTTGTCCAGGAAAGCGGCGATGAAAATGAGACCACTACTCCGTATAATGAAACATGGTGCCATTGTCCGATTTACGTTTATTATTATGAGGAGCCGGTATGCAACTGCCAGCCTGCAACCGTTTATGTCAAGGACGGTATAGTTGTCGGCGGTGTTGATGACGGAAAACCGTATAACGGAACGCTTAGGGACAGCAGCGGAGATGACATCATAGTCGGCACCGAAGGCGACGATATCATAATCACGGGTTCTCAGCAGGATGTAGTTTGCGGAATGGGCGGGGATGATACCATTTATGGCGGCGGACAGATGGATTTCATAAACGGAGGCCCAGGAAACGATATTATCTATGGTGGGGGGCAGATTGACACCCTTGTAGGCGGAGACGGTGACGATATTATTTACGGAGGAGACCAGAGGGATGACATAGACGGAGGCCCTGGAAACGACATACTGTACGGAGACGGACAGGAGGACCTGATATACGGCGGGCCAGGAAATGATGAAATCCACGGGGGGGCGCAGGCAGATGTAATCTGCGGAAATGCAGGCAATGATGTGATATACGGGGACGGAGGAAGCGATGATATTGATGGAGGAACCGGCATAAACACAATAGACTGCGGCGGTGGTGACGGCTATAGAGGAAGCACTTATATCGACTGCAGCATCAAGGGCGGATACATGAGTATCTGCGGTTCGACCTAGTGATTTTCATGAAGGGCCAGCAATCTGCCGAATTTTTCGTTGTTATCGCAGTAATCATGTTCATATTCCTTGTTTTTCTGGTTATTTATCAGGGCCAGAACGTAAATCTCCTGCAGTCCCAGGATTCTGTTTCTGCGATGGAAAGAGCCTATTCACTTGCATCTGCAATCAATTACGTTTATCTTGCAGGGGATGGTGCAAGCTACAATTTCACATTCAGGAAATACAGCAATGAAAACGTTAGTATTTCCGGCAGGGCAGTTCAATGCAGCAAAAATTATGTTGTTGCCCAGGCTCCCCTGCTGACAGACCAGGTGAATGCCACTATTGTCGGGGGTGGAGAGATGTTGATAAAAAACAATGAAGGGGTAATTGAGATTGAATAAGAAAGGACAGATGTGGAGCGTTGATTTCTTCATTTCAACAATAATAATAGTATTCATATCCATGATGTTCATACTTTTGTGGAACGGGCTTGCGATAAGATGGAACGTAGAGCATGAATACACGCAGATGTATACTGATGCGATATTCGCTGCGGATGCACTGCTTACAACCCCGGGTTATCCTGAAAGCTGGGAAAATCTTGAAAATACCAGCACTGCCAATGCTTTCGGACTGGTGAATTCAAGGAACGAGATAAACAATATGAAACTGGAAAAACTGAATGAAACGGAATATGATACTGTAAGGAAGAAGATAGGGCTGGCAAGATATGATTTTGAAATGATGATAACCGACCTTTCCGGAGAGGAAACCTATTATTCATTCGGAATGCCGTCCGGACAGAACAATTCCGTGGTGCTTGAAAGGATGGCGCTTCTGAACAATACTCCGGTAATTGTAAACATAGAGGTGTGGAAATGAGAAAAGGATTTGTGATAACACTTGATGCATTGACCGCGCTTCTGTTCCTTTTATTTGCAATGATGATAATATCGGCTTACGTGTTTCATCCGCTTGCTCCAAGGGGGGTCTATCTCAAGCAGCTTAGTATGGATGTTGCCGGAATACTGGACAAGACAGACAGGCTGGATGTCCTTATAGAGGAGAACAACAGTGCTGATGTGAGAGAGATAATACAGGCAACGCCTGAATCAGTATGTATGCAGCTGAAGATAAACGACAAAAACGGAGATGAGATAGCCGCAGTTAACAAATTCGACTGCGGAGCCTATGGAAAAGAACTGCAGGTGACATCAAGGGTATTTGTTTATGACGGTGACGCTTATACTGCGAAAATAGAGAGCTGGTACGGGACGGATTGACATGAAAGGATTTGTAATGACATTGATTGTGATAAGCTACATACTTTTGATTGTGGCACTGGCAACTTCACTGCATAATTCCCATCTTTCACTGGAACGTTCGCTTCTTGAACCCCAGCCTCTTCTTTACTCTGCAGCATTTTTCGATGATGTAGGGTATGATGTTAATGAGATTGCAGGGCCTGAGATTTCAATAATTCAGGGCAATGAATCGGTCGGGATAAGCATACATGAGATGCTTCCCAAGAACAATTATACTGAAGAACTGGAGAATTATGAGGATTTTATAGAAGGTGCATTTGCGCATGCAAATGTAAGCGCTGATTTCAGCAGTCTGACCAATGGAACACTTGAGCTTTACATCAATGAAGAATATCTTTATCAGAATCAATACAACGGAGACAATGAAATCCTGTTCAAGAGCATTTCCGGAGGAACAAACGTATCAGAATACAGTATAAACATAACAATGTGGAAAATAAGGAAGAGTGTTGAGAATTTTGAATGGGACGACGGCGAGCCCGGAGCGATAAACGTAACGCTTATCTATTCTGACAGGAACGGAACAGAGATTGCAAGCGGACAGCTGGACCCGTCGGAAGTGAATTATTTCAAGATAGTTTACGAGGGAAATGAGACTCCGCAGGTTGAGATAAAAATAGGAAGCGTCGGAGGGAGTACAGGAGCTTTCTGGATAAGGGAATATAACACAAGTATTGATTTTTCATTCCATGCAGACGTTCCGCTGCAGGATTATGATGGAGGATTTGGATACTATTATGATGCAGTGCTTAATTATACAATGGCAGATGTTTCAAAAACAGGTCAAATAGGAAGATGAAAAGAGTATAGTAAATTATTTAAGTCTACTCAGGTTATAGTCGAATTATGTTCCTTAAAACAAAAATAGATGAGATGATAGAGCTTATCGGAAAAAAGAAGAAAATGAATCTTGGGGAAATTTCAAAGAAACTCAAGTGGGAGCCTGGTTCTGTAGAAAAGATTGCAATAGTTCTTGACAAAAAAGGACTTCTGAAAACCCATTATCCTCTAACCATGATAGGAAAACCCTGGATCGAGCTGACAGGAGAGGAGAAGGTTGAAGAAGAGAAGATTCCGCAGGAAAAGGCAATCGAGAAATATCAGGTCAAAAGCAGAGACCAGATTATCGCAGATGTAAAGATATACGAATCGAAAGACGACAAAAGGCCCAGATATTTCGTATCGCTTCCCCAAATAAGCCGATACACCCGTGCCTATTTCGAATATGTGAAGGATGAGATTTCAAGAGACCTTCCGTTCACTGCCGAGGAAAAAACAAGGGCAGAGCTTTCAAAGGCTGTAGAGGAGAGGAGAGCGGCAATACTCAAGAAAATAACTAAAGACCTGAAGCCTGATGAAAAGACGGCAGGGCTTCTTACCCAGGTTCTTCTTAACGACATGTACGGGCTGGGAAACCTGGAAGTCCTGGTATCGGACATCATGCTTGAAGAAATTGCGGTGAATACCTCAAAGGTTCCTGTTGCCGTATATCACAGGAAACATGGATGGATGAAAACAAACATTGTTTTGAAAAACGAAGAGGACATACAGAATTACGCTTCGCAGATTGCAAGAAAAGTGGGAAGGCAGGTAAACATCCTGAGTCCGCTTCTTGATGCGCATCTTATTACAGGAGACCGTGTAAATGCGACCTATTATCCGATTTCAACAAGCGGAAACACCATAACACTGAGACTGTTTGCAAGAACCCCGTGGACAGTCGTAAGCTTTTTGAAAAAGGAAAACAACTCGTTCTCTGCTGAGATGGCAGCTCTTCTGTGGCAGGCAGTGCATTACGAGATGAATGTGCTCGTTGCAGGAGGAACTGCAAGCGGAAAGACAAGCGCATTGAATGCCATTGCCGCGCTTATTCCGCCATACCAGAGGATAGTAACTATTGAAGACACAAGGGAGATGATGCTTCCTGTTTACCAGTGGAACTGGGTGCCTCTGGTTACAAGAGAAGCGAATCCCGAAGGGCTTGGGGAAGTTACTATGCTCGATTTGGTAGTGAATTCTTTGAGAATGAGGCCTGACAGGATAGTCATGGGAGAAATCAGAAGGAAGGAAGAGGCAGAGGTACTTTTCGAGGCAATGCACACAGGACATTCTGTTTATGCAACCATCCATGCAGATACCGGATCACAGACCATGAAGAGGCTGACAGAGCCTCCGATAGAAGTTCCTGAATCAGAAGTGGTTGACATCGACCTGCTTCTTGTGCAGTACAGGAACAGGAGGCTGAACGTAAGAAGAACGCTTGAACTGTCCGAAGTTAGCGAAGGACCGAGCGGACTTGAACTGAAAAGACTTTATGTGTACAAACCAAGAAAAGATACTTTTGAGGCACTGAACCCCCCGAGAAGATATATTGAAAGACTCAATCTCCACACAGGAATGACCGAAAAGGAAATCAAGGAAGACCAGAAGGGCAAAGCAGATGTCCTGAAATGGCTGGTTGACAAGGACTTTTCAACAATCGACCAGGTGGGGGGAATAATGAAGGCCTACTATGCTAATGAAGATGAAGTAGTTAAGGCAGCAAACAAGAAAATTGATCCGAAGAAATTTATCTAGGTGTATTGATGACTATCAAACGGCTCAAGCAGATACCGCTGAACATGTTCTATCTGACCACCATGGAAAGAGTGGGAAGAAGGTTCAAGGGATTCGGAAAATTCCTGGTTAAGTTGAAGCCTGGAATCGGTGAAGAATTAAGGAAAATAGAAGCACCGATTGAACCCGAATACTATATGTTCGGCTCTCTTCTTTCAGCATTTTTCTATGGCGCCATTTTCTTTGCAATTACCGGCCTTGCTCTGACATTCCGCGGTGAAATGGACCTTGAAACCATGCAGACGCTTTCCCTGGCTGTCGGCTTTGCGTTTATGGTAATTTTATTCATACTTCACATAATTTATCCGGGAATAATACTGAAAAAAATAGCGGCAATGGAAAACCAGGACCTTTTATTCTCACTAAGGGAAATGGTCATGGAGATAAACGGCGGAGTGCCACTCTTTGAAGCAATGAAAAACGTTGCAGAATCAGATTACGGTTATATTTCGGAAGATTTCGAATATGTTGTAAAGCAGATTGAGGCCGGAGTGCCCCAGACAGAGGCATTGAGGAATCTTGCGCTGAAGACAGACAGTGTTTTCCTGAAAAAAGCGGTCTGGCAGATGATAAACACCCTTGAATCAGGTGCGAGCATGAATGTTGCCCTCCCTGGAATAGTAACAATACTTGAAGAGCACCTCATAAGGGAGATAAGGGATTATTCCGTAAACACGAATTTCCTTATGCTGATATACATGCTTACCGCAGCAGCCGTTCCCTCGCTCGGAATAACGTTCCTGGTACTGCTTTCTGCATTCAGCGGGCTGGGCATTACTGTTGAGACCATAGGGAGCCTGATATTTATATCTGCGGTGGGGCAGCTGATGCTCATAGGATACATAAGCGTGACAAGACCGACCATATTCGAGGGATAATATGAAAACCAGCATATTCAGAAGAATCGGCGGAATTTACTCCAAGCGCACGGTGGAAAATGCAGAGAAAAAACTTAGGTATTCCGGAGGCATGGCAGATGCCGTTGAGTGGCTGGGAATAAGACTGATTTTTTCAATCCTGATAGGGCTTAGTACAGCGCTGATATACCTCGATATATACTATTATGTTAATCCCCTCATACTTGTGGCAATGTTCTTTGCAGGATTCTTCTTAACGCAGATACTGCTTTACCTGAAGACCTATTTTGCAATTGCCAACAGAACAAGCAGGATGGAAAAGATTCTTCCTGATTTCCTCATGCTGGTGGTATCCAATCTCAGGGCAGGTCTTACACCTTTTTCAGCATTCGTAAATGCTGCAAGGCCTGAATTCGGCGAGCTTCACCATGAAGTGAAGATAGCTGCGGGAAAAACAGCAGGAAAGGGCTCGCTTGATGATGCATTGGTAGAATTAAGCACCCGTTTTGACTCCGACATCCTGAGAAGGGTGGTATCCCTCTTTGGAAAAGGTGTAAAGTCAGGAGGCAGGCTTGCCAATCTTCTGAATTCAAGCTCTGATGAAGTAAGAAAAATACAGGACCTGAGGCTAGAACTCATAACAACAACAAGAATGTACACGATATTCCTTGGTTTTATCGTAATCATACTTATGCCCTTCCTTCTTGCAATATCAACGCATTTCATAACAATGTTCATTTCGATACAGAGCGATATTGAAACAGGAACCAGCGGCCTGGAAAGCATGGGCAATATACCAACAATAGGCGGAAAGCTCGTGATAACAGTGGAGGAGGTTACGTATACTTCGATAGCCGCTTTGTTCGTAACGAGTCTGCTGGTATCTATCCTTATAGGAATAATATCTAGAGGAAAGGTTCTGTATGGTGTCAAATATTTCCCGATGTTCTTTATCGCATCCAGCATTGTATTTATAGCGATGAAGGCACTGGTCGGAGAGATGCTCTCTGCATTCGCTATCTAGGTTCCTACTTTATATCTTTTTTTCTTCCTTCTTCTGAACAGTATATATCCGATTATCAGCAACAGCAGTATCAGCAGCCACCAGAAGTATTTGAGCAGTTCATCCAGTATTGTCACCGGCTTATCATCAGGAGGCGGCAACGGCCTCTTCAGAGACTGCACATCCACGGTTATTACAGGAACTCCTTCTTCTACGAGCTCTATACCGTATTTTCCTTCGGTTTCAAGAAGGAAGGCTGCACGGCCGTTCGCATCAGTAATAACAGTGAACTCTCTGCCGTCAGGGTCGGTCAAAGTAAGGGTGTACGGGCCTTCAGGATAGACCTGCACTCCATGGTCGTCTCCTACATAACCGGTTTCGTTTGTCTCTATCCTGTAAAGTATACATTCATGTTCATAGCATATCTGGCCTTCGGGACAGTCGCTGTCATTGCAGCAGTCATAATCATACCAGCTGTGGTTTGCTATAAATCCGCAGTCTCCAAGCGGTATTGGTATGCATTCCCCGTCAGAACAGTATTCGCTTTGAGCACAATCATCGTTTGATTCGCATTCTCTTGGGACACACTGGTGGTTCTCGCAGACATAGCCTTCGGAACAGTCTGCATTTGCGCAGCATTCGTATTCATGGCATCTGTGGTCGTATACCTCTCCGCATTCGCACTGGACAGGCATGCATACTCCAAAGCCTACATAATCAAGATATGTCACATCCACTGCATAAAGCGGAACTGTTATATCGCAGTATTCGGTGTCTGCGCAGTCATCATCCTGATAACATGCATCATCAGGACAGAGAACATATTGCAGTTCAATACTGTCACTGCAGTAGTCTTCATAATAGCCTCCGTCCACTTCTGCATAGTAATTGTCTTCTGCAGGAAGAGTGAATGAAACTTCCCCTTCGCTGTTTGAATATCCGACATCAGACCACCACCAGACGCTTTCTCTTTCAATTACCACCTTTGCCCCGCTTATCGGAGATCCGGAGGGACCTGCAACCCTGTAGGTAACTATATTGCCTGGACAGGTTATGGATATCAGTTCAATATATACATCCTCACAGACTGCTGGTTGTCCACCACCGGGCGGTATATAGGGTGCCGGAGTTACATTCAAAGCATAGCCTGAGAAATTGGTAACTCCGAAATCAGCGCTGTTTCCTGCGCAGTTAAGGTAAGTCGGAGTATAGATAGTGCCGTTCTGAGTTATGTTTTCCCTTGTCTGTGAGAAGCCTGCAAGAGTATAAACATCCACAGGACAAGCGGGTGTAAACAGCATTATATCCGCAGAAACATTGAAATCTGTTGCAACTGCAGAATCCAGTGACGTGAAATTTTCCTGCAGAAGGAAGATTGCATTGTTCATAAGTGTAGGTACTGTTATGTTCAAAGACGGGAAATGAATCCTTCCGTTCGGATTTGCCGCATCGCTTATCAGAGTAAGATTTGAGATGTTTCCTACGTACGCTCCGTAGTCTCCGGTTGCATCATTGATACGTTCAACGGTAATCGGACCTGATACCGGCGGAATCGGAGGCGGCGGGAACAGGCCTATGAAGTTTGCCATCAATCCTGTTGTTCCGCTGTTTGTAATCGTGATTCCGCTTCTCATTACCGTTATGCCGTCACAGAAGTTAAGGCCAAGACCGATATTGGTATTGTCAATGATGTTTCCGTTGAATGCTGCGTTGTCGAAATCAACATTGTCGGTTTCGTTGAGAATAAGGCCGAATGTCAGAATATTTGAGATGTTGTTGTTTGCAAAAGTATTTCCTCTCGGGTCTGCTGCATTTCCTGTGTAATTGTTAAGCAATGCACCCATCATTATGCTGTCATGTATATTGTTATCATAAATATCAAGGCCGTAGCTTCCACCTGTGAAATTAAGGTTCGGGAACTGCGGTGGCAGCGGCGGGAAGCCGAACATTGCCAGATTGAATATATCCATTACGAATATTCCTCCTCCTGAGCCGTTCATATCGTTCAGGTAGAAGTCGCTGTTGTTCACTCCGACCAGCATTGCAGCCAGGCCCATAGGAGCAGGTGAAGTGGTTACATTGTTTTCATGTATTGTTCCATCCATGCAGGCAACCAGTGCCATTCCGATAGTTACCGGTGCTCCCCCTGTCGGGTCAGATACGTTCAAAGTATTGTTATAGATGTCAAGGTCAGTGGTGTGAATCAGCATTCCTATTACAGACGTCTGTACATTGTTATTGCTGATATTTACGTCGGTTGCATTCAGTGTGGATATTGCTGCGAGCGTTGTATCAACAAAATTGTTCGTTATGTTTACATTGTCGCAGGGCCTTATGGGGGCAGGGATTCCTATTATTGCTGATGAATTTATGTTTCCGTATACTCCGATGCCAAAGTATCCTCCGCTTACGTTGTTGTTGTCTATATCAACATCATTCGAATTTCCTATTCCTATGCCGAATAATGATGAAGAAGTACCGGTTGTGTTGAATGCTATGTTGTTTCTCATGACTATGTCGTCTCCTGCAGCAAGGCCGTACTGGGCACCTGCAAGAATTCCGACTATTATTCCCGGCGCTCCGTTGTCATATGCAACATTGTCCAGGAAGGTGTAATTTACGAAGTTGCTGAACACGAACCCTCCTGCCAGTGAAGCGGCATCATAGCCTGCATTGTATGCGGTATTGTTGATGAATAAGCTGTGATTCGCATTATCACCGCAGAAACAGGCATAGGTGTGGTTGTATGCGGTATTGTTCTCGAAATAATTGCGGTGGGAGTTCCAGAAAGTGTCGAAGCCGCATCCTCCTGAGAACATTGCTGTATTGTTAATTAGAGTGTTGTCGGTTGAATTCGTGAAAAGGAATCCGTTCAGTGCTGCAAGGTTTGCAGTATTGTTCAATAAGTAATTGTTGGATGAATTCAGGAAGAAGTACAGGCTTTCACCCGGGTCTGATGCATTATAGCCCATATTGTGGAGCAGTCTGTTGTTGTTCGAATCAAGGAAGAGATATGCTTCATCCCCTGTATTCGATACGTTGTTTCCTGTGAGGTTGCTGTTTGCGCTGGACTCGATATCAAATCCGCATACTCCAAGGTTATAGAGGGTGTTGTTGATGAAAACATTGAAGTTGCTGTTTGTTACGAGAACAATTCCGGAGAGAGTGTGGTTGAAGACAGTGTTGTTTACGAATCTGTTATAGATTGAAGGACCTCCGCTGTAGGTTCTCAGCTGGATACCCCGGTCGGTATTGTTGTAAACGCGGTTGTCTGATACGTTGCTGTTTGTAACATTGCCGAAATCAATTCCTCTTCCTGTATTATCATATACTGTATTGCCCTGCACAGTATGATACCATGCATCCAGTATTTCGATTCCGTGCTGGTTGTTTTCATAAATTATATTTCCAGTGATGTTGGTATTGGTTGACCCATATACCTGGATTCCGTATTGGGAATTGTTTGTTACGTTATTATCGTACAAAACAGCATTGTCAGAGCTGCCATCCACACGAACACCGAGCTGATTGTTGAAAACATCATTATCAGTTATGTAGACGCTTAGCGAATTGTCTGTTATATGTACACCCCAGCTGTTGTTGTATATTGTATTGTTGATGAGGATAGTATTGTTGGCGCCCTCGCGGATATAGAATCCATCTCCAGGATTATCACGCACAGTATTGTCCGTGAAGTTGTTGAGGGTGGCACTCCAGACGTCGAATCCAACTGAACTGTTGTATGCCGTATTATTATCAAAAAGATTGTCCCTTGATCCTACCTGAATCATGAAACTTTCAAAGTTATCGTACGCGGTGTTATTTCTTAAAATATTGTCAGAACTGTCGCTCAGGTGGAAACCCACAAAATTGCTGAATGCACTATTATTAACAAAGAGGCTGTCATTTGTGAACGAAATGAAAAACCCGTCCCAGGTATTATTACGTGCTGTACTGTTGGTAATGTTGCTCAGTTCTCCATACCTTGTGTAGAAACCGTATGAATTTTCATGTACGGTAACATTCTGTATCCTGTCCTGGGTTGAACGGAATATATAAGCACCGAAATCATATCCTGAAATGCTCGGACAGTCTCTTATTGTTACATTTGTATAATCAACACTGGTAGAACCGTTGATGACTACTGCAGTTGCAGTTACTGTTCCATTATTCGTTATTGGATAACCAGCACAGCTAAAGTCGACATTGCTTGCCGCTATCTTTATACATGCGCGATTTATGTTGTCAACTTCTGATGCGTCAAACGGTGCTCCAACAACAGCACTTATCAGATTGTAGCTTCCTGAAGAGTTGATTATCATACACTCGGAAATGTTCTTCTGTAGGATTCCGTAAACAGAACTTGGCTGGAAGTTCAGTATCTGGATGTAATCATCGGTAGTATCTATTGTCTGGCCGGGTTCTTTTATCCATGTTCCGTTGTATCTCCAGACTTCGAATAATGTTTCATTATAAGTACCGACTTCTGCCTGGAGCCAGTTGAATCTTATCAAATCAACCGAAGGTGTGCCGGTCGGAGTTATGTTAACATATTTCTGTATGAACGAGGGATAGCCAACTGGTGGAGCTATAGGTTCTGCACTCCAGTCTATGAAGTATGTTTCTGCTGCAGATCCGGTATCGTTCAATGAAATGCTTGTATAATTCTGGAAACTGCCTGCCGGATTGTCAAATGTTGCATTGGTGGCATTTACGGTGTAGGTTGCGGTTCCATCGCTTCTTACATAGAGGTCTTGGGTGTTATTGTAAAGATGGACATCCACAATTTCGGTGGAAGCATCAGTAGCTGTTTCCGCACTGACATCGATACCATTGATGTTTCTGAAGATGTTTCCTCCGCAGACGTAATTATCCTCTGCACGCCATATGAAAACACCTCTTCTGTTATCATAAAGCGTGTTGTCACAAATCGTATTATTGTGCGAACCCAGATTATATATTGCAGCACTATATACCAGGCCGCTTACATCATGGACTGTGTTATTACTTACATTGTTATATCCGGAAAAACTCATAATCTGGATACCCCAGTTTCCATTGTATACCAGATTGTTTGTTATGGAACCGTTATTCGCGCCCTCGAAACGAATACCTGCTACAACATTATCGTATGCAGTGCTGTTGGTAATGGTGTTGTTCAGACCGCCTATTACATAGAAACCGTAATCGGTGTTGTTGTATGCGGTGTTATTGACTAATACGTTGTTATCCGGAAAACCGTAAACACGGAAACCATTTTCAGTGTTGTTGTGCGCAGTTACGTTTCTTACAAGATTTCCATCCGCATAGCTGAGATAAACAGCAGTTTTATATTCTGTAACCGAAGGACAGTTCCTTATTGTAACGTTCGAATAACCAGTAGCTGCAGTACCGTTGATTACAATACCGGTTGCATTTATGGTCCCGTTGTTCGTTATATTATAACCATTGCAGTTGAAATCAACATTGTCTGCTGCTATTTTTACACATGCCCAATCAATACCAGTAACTTCCGATGCATTAAATGGCGCTCCTATCGTGTTATTGGTCAACTGATAGCTTCCCGAAGAGCTGATAATCATGCACTGCGGACTGTTGTTCTGAAGTATTCCGTAATCGCTTGCAGGATTAAGATTGGCAACGCTCATTCTATGAAGGACAGTATCTGGAGTATTGTTCAGATAGAACCAGCCGGATGCATTATATTGTGCAAGCACGAATAGATTCTCATCATACCCCGGAAGTTCACTTGGCAGCCAGTACCAGGTTATCGCATCGATTGAAGGCGTAGCATTCTGCGTTGTTATATTAAGGAATTTTTCCTCGAATGAGATGTAGTTTGCCGGAAGTGCTGAAGTATTTGTTGTCCAGTTTATCGAGTATGCTTCCCCTGCTCCTACTGAATCGGTTAAGCTGAGGAGGGTATAATTAGCAAGAGTTCCCGATGGATTTCTGAAAGTATTATTTATCAAAGCAAGTGAAAGTGCTGACGCCCCGCTGTTGTTTACGAATAAATCGTAGCCATTGTTGTAATAATTCATATACGCAAGGCGTGAATTGTCGCTCGTCCATAGTTGACAACCGCGTTGTGAATTGTTGGATATGGTGTTGTTGGTCAGATTGGTATTGTTAGCTATTACAATACTGAAACCAATCAGGCCATTGTTACGAGCTGTGTTATTTTCAACAATAGCATTTGAAGACACCCATAGCGCCATACCTATTTGGCTATTACCGTTTGCAGTATTGTTTAATATCACGGTTTTGTTTACAATAAACGGGCACAGACCAATAGTGTTGTTATAAACCAGATTATTCTCAAAGCGGATATCAGAACAACCAGATGGACCGCCGGGATCGGTTATAATACCACATTCCGGGTGGTCGTATACTCTGTTGTTTGTAACGTTGCTGTTGTTTGAAATGCGCAGACGTATACCGTCCAATGATGTATCATAAACGGTGTTATTATGTACGACACTGTAATATGAATTGTCAAGATAGATACCATACTGCGTAGCATTATGGACTGTATTATTCCGGACAACGCTGTAATTTGCGAACTGCAGTGAAATATCCCTTGTGTAATTGCTTACAGTACAATCGGCTATCGTCACATTTTCTACATTGCCTATCGCATAGGTTGCAATACCGTAAATCGTTCCGGAGGTATTACCTGTAACGGAATGTCCTGAACAGTTAATCAGAATGTTTGATGCATTAATAGTAACACAGATTGCATCTGATTTGTTTCCCGTAAGGTCTGCTGCAATATTATAGACAGTATCCGGATTGTTCGCATAGAAACACTGGCCGATTGTCATATTTGCTGCATAACCTGAAAATGCGGTAACAGGGAATCGCAGAACATTATTGCTGCATGTAGCCGTAGTTGCATACGGGTCGCCGGTAAGGATTTCTGCAAGAGTTGTTGGGAATCCTGTTTTCTTTATAACTCCTGGAGTAGGAGAGCACCATGAAACTGCAATCGTAAGATTTGCAGATTTATTGAATTCAATTGCTCCTCCGCCTGCAGAATCATCAAGGGATATGAATTGGGGATGTGCTATGAAGTTGGATGAATCGAGTGTTGCATCGCTGAGATTAAGGAAATTCCATGCCGCGCATCCGATTGATTCGTTATAGCATACAGTAAGATTTGTGAAGTTGTTGGCCGGGCTTGAAGTTGCCTGCTGTAAAATATGTCTTGTGCGTTCAAATCCGGTTTTATTGGTATACATCAACGTATCATAAAATTCATTGTCATTCGCTGTATTCGTAAGATATATTCCATAAAAGCCTCCTGTCTGCGCATTGCCGTAGAGAGTATTGCTCCTGAAAATATTGTTATCGACTCCCTGAACAAAAATACCATATTGAGTATTGTTGTATATCTCATTGTCAGTGAAGTTGTTATTGCTATCAACAATATGAAAACCATAATTGGCATTGCTGTAAACATTATTGTCGGTGAAATTGTTATCAATTCCTGAACCTATTCCGAAACCGCTCCATCCGTTGTTATGTATCCAGTTTAACCAGTAAGTACTGTTGTCAGAATTGCCAAAGATGCCTACGCCATGCCAAGCATTGTCGTATACGTACCCGTTTGCCATGAAAATATGATCGGAATCAGCAAGAAGATAGACACCGTAATTGGTATTATTGTATGACCTGAACGTTGTCAAATTGCTGTCATGTGAAGCATCGAAGACAATACCATGGATAGTATTAGTATGAACTGTGAAATTTACGCCAACTCCACCTATTGAAGTGTAAGGAGATTCATCCAGATATATTCCGCTCTGGTTGTTTTTATAAACAATGCTTGAAGGCGCAGGGAATACTGCTGCGCTGGCCATTATGGTTCTTCGGGAATTGAAGACATAGATGCCGTGCTGGTTATTTTCATATATTCTTGAATTATATATCTGGCTATCGTCGGATTCCTGAGATATGTTAATGCCACTGAGATTATTATAGAAAGAGCGGGTCCAGTAAATAAGACTATTATCACAGGATTGGTAGATGCGGATACCGTCATAGCCGCTGAAGCTTACATTTGTCCTGGTAATATTGCTTCTCAGACAGGTTTCATGGATGTAAATTCCATGCCCCTTGTTCGTGCCCCTTCCATTTGATGAAACGACAGTGAAGTCAATAATGTTGTCATCTGCATTCTGGAAAAATTCTATACCATGGCCGTCATTATCATGAACATACGAATTAAGTATGCTGTTGTTGTCGGCATCATCTATACGTATGCCTCCATTGCTATGGTTATTCAAAGTAACATTATCTAGTATATTATGATGGGATGTTGCTGAAGAGATATATGCTCCTTGTCCGCAATTGTGAGATATTGAATTATTTATTGTGTTGTACTCCCCCTGGAAAATCCAGAAACCGTAATTATCATTATCGCTCGCATTAGAATCAAGATAAACGCCCCTGTCAGAACCTGAAGTGAAGTAACCCATATTATTGTCATAAGCAGTAGTATTCTCAGCATACAAATCATCAGAAGCCCCTGTTATCAGAAAACCATAATTTGTATTGTTATAAGAAACAGTATGGAAGAAGGATACGTTATCGGAACTGAGAACATGAACGCCAGCATTCGTATTATTGTGCGAAGTGCCGTTTATCACCGTAATGTTATAGGAGTTATCGGCTATGTAATAACCGTTCTGGAAACCGCTGACATCACAACCGATTATCGTCACATTGATTTCCCTTTCTATATCAAGACCAAGATTAGCACCTGACCCGCCTATAGTAGACCCGTTGCAGTTGAATGTTTTGTTGATATATATTCCCGGATTTGGATCGATACAATCACCGACAGCTCCGCTAATCGTTGCATTGAGATAAATGAGATTGTACGTGGCATTAGCGAAAGCATTCGTACAGTCGGCGCAATTGGTACAGTAAAGTGCATTATTATACAGATTATATGCACTCGAAATCGATGATAATAGCAATAAACCAAGTATTCCTATCAGATATTGTCTACTGGTCATGGCCTTCATATCGGAAATTACGTTTATAAAAGTTGGGAGAAGGTGTATTTGTTGTTCATTTTAGTAAAAAATGTATATTTATAACCCTTTCGCAACAATATAGTATACATGCCGAGTCTAGAATATAATATTGCGGACCCTGTAAAAAGGGAAAAAGAAGAGAAAAATACTGATAAAACAGAACTTTCCAGATTCAAAAAGCTCATGGAAAAAGGCAAAGAATTCATGGTAAAACCTCTGACGTGGATAGTCGTAGGCGCAACAGTAAGTTTCATGGCCTGCGGAGACCCTGGAAACAGACCTGAGGAGGATGCTGACCAGGATACTACCGAAGAAGTCGATGGAGATGGCGAAGTTGATGCACCGGATATTCCTGATGTAATAGGAGATGATTCTCTCGAAGTTATTGATGACGAAACCGATGTAGAGGATGGAGAAGATGCAGAATTGCCTCCACTCGAATGTGAGGAACCGGTTGAGCATATTCCTCCTGTCCTTAATCCTGTATTCGAGGCAAATGTAACCGATTCTGTTTCAAGTACTGGAGGAGAAATAAACGCTGATAATGATTTGCATATGAGCATGGTTCCTGCCTCTTATGAGGAATGTCTTAATTCCGGGGAAGGAGGGTATGAAATTGTCTGTGTTGGGGATACACTAACTGTTGATGGTGAATATTATTTACAGGCAGAAAATGTTGATGCAACACTTCCGCCTGCATCTACTGAGACGGATGTATGCTCTACAGTAACAGAAGAGTATCCGGTAATCGTTTCAACCGGAAGCACTCCGGAAACAATAGCCAATGTTGTTTATGACTTCGGCGGATTGACCGTCGATTCGATAGCAGGATTTTCAATGGATGAACCGGGAAGCTTCTATTTCGATATTGGCGGAACAAGGGAAGATGTTGTTGCTCTTTCGTTTACTCCTTCATCTGCAGATACTTATCCGATTTATTTCATGAGAGATGCTGCTTCGGTTTCTTTCAATACAAGGTCATTCGATGGAAGAGGAGCAGAAGCTATAAATAACTATAATGCAGATATGGTCGAAGGAAGTTCAAAACCGCTTTATCTGGTTGCTGCAGACAGCGATGACATGGTGCATTACAGTGTTGAAGGCATTCCCTCAACATATGGAGGAACATTGAATCTTATCGTATGCACAAGGCTTTCTGGAGGAACAAGAACAGACAGATTGACCGTGGCACTCGATACCGAAGAAGGAGCTTCGACATTCAATATCGTCTGTCCGCTTCCGCATGATGACTGCGGATGCATTGGCGAAGAGGTCAATCTATCACTCAGTGATATTATGATATCAAATTCCGGATTGCTTGGAGGGGAACTGAATGCCACAATTACTTTGCTTACTCCTACGATAAACAGTCCTGATGATGTTTCGGAAGTGCAGGTTGATTATGAATATGTTGGTTCTGGTTCTCTTGGAATTGCAATAGAAATAAGCGCGAATATGACTCTTAATATAGACGGGACAAATGTCTGCAGCGGTGGAGCCCCATTCCATGAACACTATAGATTCAGGGTTCTTGCATATGACCCGTGGGACTATGAATATTCTTCAAGCTGCGGAGGAAGTTTCGATCCTACCGCCAGATAAAAAATATTCCCAATTAGAACAAGCTACGATTAGAATCCCTATCTGGGACCCATAGAAGACTGGATACTTGTCAACAAATCGAAAACACAATAACGATCTGACTTATCTTTGATTAAATCAATTAATTGGCTGAGCTGCTGGACATCGCCTGCAATATCATGCTCTTTTAACAAATCATCACTGATTATGAATTTTACTCCTCTTCCAAATTTCATTTTTCTTCACCTGTATATATATGAACGGTGAAAGCTTATTAACCCCCATGTTTGTTGACAAATAATAACATAGTATCCCACAAGGTAGAAATAGTCACCTGGAAGAAGAAAAAATGCTCCCGCCGGGATTCGAACCCGGGTCTATGGAGTTCTCCGAGCCTGAGAAGAACCTCAGGACCTTTAATGAAAGTTTGCCCGCAGAAAAACGGGGACAAAATTTCTGAGAGTCCATTATCCTTGACCGGGATGTCCAACCTTCTGACAATTTCCCCTCATGGTTTTTGTTGAAGCTTTTGCCATGAGTTTGACACAGGTCAAAAGGCCACTAGACTACAGGAGCAATGGAAAAAATATTAGAAAATAAGAATTTAAAGGCTACTTCTTGGCCCTTATTTCTTTATTCTTCGGTCTAAGATATTTTGAACCGCATTTCCTGCATTTAACGGCTGCTCTCTTGTTTCTGGTTTTGCATCTTTTGCAAATTGCCACGGCTGCTATTTTTGCGTCTGCTTCTGGAAATTTACCCATTAGAATTCACCATCTGTGTTCTGCTTATTTGAATGAATATTTTTATAAAACAGCATCTTTTATAAGTGTTGTAGTAAATGTTAGCTTATGGCATCTATTTAAAAACATTTCCATACACTAATTTATATAATGAAACACAAGAAGATATTGAAGAGAAGGGCCTTTGAAGCCGCTGCAATTGTGTCTAAAAGGAAAAATAGTCCTGGACACCCCCTAAATGATAGAATAGAGAGGCTGGACGGCGATATCAGAAAGGTATTCAGTCATTCGTGCAGAAAACATAATAATAACATGAAAGCAGTATGGACCGAATTACATGCTCATCTTAAGAAAGAAGGAAAAAACAAGACAGTAAGAGCACTCAGGGAAGCAGCAGACAGGATGTCCTCGATGACTGTAAAAGATGCTGTAAAAGTACTTGAAGGGCTTGGACTTGACATCAGAAGAAACACAGACATAGTAATAACCGTTGAGGTTGACGATGAAAAAATCTCGATTGTTCTGCCGAATAACCACTCTGCCGGACAGGTATTGAAAAACAAGGATTATGCGACCAGGGTTGTTTGTGCTGTAATCGGAATGAAAGGAAATGAAGTTTTCGATTATCTCCAGAAAGAGATAGGGAACAAGGCTACGAAGGGTCTTTTCAGGAAAGCAACGCAGGAAATGGCAGCATAGTTGTTTCAGAAAGTATTTAATAATGTTTCTTTTAAACAAATATACATGAGTGCGAGAAGGACAAGGAAACCGGTTCTTAGAGACGGTATGAGGAAAGCATTGAAAGATATTGGGATAGTTGCCATAAAACCTATTCATGAGATACTCAATATTGCTGAAAATGCAGAAGCAGGGAAATCAGATGATGCACTCAGATTAGTCAGTACCCAGATACAGGCAAGAAAAATCGAGCTGGACGGATTGGATTTAAAGAGTAAAAAGACCGATTTGAACTATTCCTTGAAACTAATGAATGAAATTACAATCCTGAGCGAAATGAGACAGAAGATAGAAAGCGTTCAGGGATTTATCGGCACTTACGGTTCAAGCTAATTCTGAAAAAGAAAAAGAAGATGACTTAGGGTTCAATTATATCCTCAGTCATCATAATATCAAAGTCAGATTCATCGAAGACGTCTATGTCAGACATACTCAGCTCTGCAACCGGTTCTTCTGTTTCCGGAGTTTCTACAGGTACTTCTGGTTCTGTAGTTTCTACAGTTTCCGGTTCAGGCGGTTCTGGTATTTCCTCTTCAAAGTAAAGAGGCGCATCTTCCTCCTCTTCCGTAACCACTATCAGCCTGTCTCCGATATCCGACTCTGCAGTCTCAGCCGTCTCCTGACCTCCAACGCATCCAAAGAGAAGGAGGGAGAGAAGAACAATCGTTCCTCCTGCTAGCAATTCTCTCATTTCATTACCTCCTATCCTCTGAGCTCACCGAAAATCTCTCGCACTGTCTCTGCCGCCGATTTTATATCATCCCATACGGATTCTGCGACCCCTTCGGCGTACTGTTCATAGCCTGTTCTCTGTACTCCATCATTGGCTGAATCAAGATAGCCCTGCGCTTCTTCTACTTCACTTCCAAGACCTGCCTCTTCTGCATCCTCTTCGAGATAACCAAGTATTCCGTTAAGCTTTGCAGACTCTGCCTTTGCATAGAAGTGATAGTTCGTACCTTCTGCACATCCGTTTCCAAGACAGTATTTGCCCATTGCAGCCCTTACCTGGCTTGAATCTCCGGCATTATTGACCTCATTGTTATAGGGCGCGACGATTGTTTCCTCCGCACCATCTATTACATCGTCAAGTTCCGAAGTATCAACCCCTTTCTGGGCAAGGTTTGCACTCTTGTTTTTCCAGTATTCCATAACATGGTTCATCCAGTTATGCCTTTCCCGTGCCATGTTCTTCATGGTATTGTAGTTGCATGCAGTGTAGGTCTCGTTAAGGGAATTATACTCGTTTCTCAATCTGTTCATTTTCCCGTTTCCTGCACTCTCATTATTCCTGATTCTGCCTCTTGATTCCCTCATTGCATCCTTTGTATCAACGAAGTCATCCTTCAGAGTTCCTCTCATATGCTCTGCGAATCCTGTCCTGTCTCCTGCCTGTGCAAGAGTATATAGTTCGCTCATATCCGCATTAAGAGTATCCTGGTAATCAAGAAGGTCTGATTCACTGGGCTCCTCTTCCACCATTGCATCTATGAGGTCGTTTGTAAAGTCAACCCTGCACTTCGCATTTTCGTACACCGCGTTCAGAAACGGCGTCTCATCGTATTCAAATCCTGCTGCGGATACCACGTTTACTGCAAATAGCAGCATAACCGGCACCAGCATCATTTTGTTATATTCCATATTTCATACACCTCCAAGCCCGTTCCCGGTTTCCAGTTTTCGGTTTCCGGTTTCGGGTTTTTTGTTTTTTTGGGTTCTGCAATCGCAAAACCGAAATTGCCTCTTTGGAACGGTATTTATATGTTTCCCGGAACAAGTGGAACAAGTTTCGAGGAGGCTTTGGAAATCAGGGTGGAACAAGCACTGGAACAAAGGAAAAAAACAGCATTTAAAAGAGTTAACAAACAAAGTAATTTGTGGTGGGTTAAATGGATGAAAAATCTGAGGTTTTAGGTTTCTTTTTGGAATACGAATCTAGTAGAGGACGAATAATACCATTGGCAGAGGCATATCAGCTTGCGAAAAGCAATGATGTACTCAAAAACGATATAGAAACTGCTCTGAACGTTGCGCTGGAAAACAGCACGAGAAGCGTGGGCAACATGCACGCTGCCCAATACGATGTTCTTAGGGAAAACAGCGTCATTTACGATTTCCTGATGAAGTATGACCTGCCGGAAAGCACGCAGATAAAGTCGGTGCAGGTCCTGGCCAAAGTACACAGAAACATTTTCGCAATTGCAGAGTTGGTGGAGAAAAAACAATTTTCCGAGAATGTGAAAACTGCATGCGAGGATGCGATAATTGAGTTCACAAAGATTCCTGAAAAATCCAAGAATGTGGCGAGTGTATATGTAGAAACGATTGCCAAGCTGAGGAAGAAACCGCTTAAAGAAAAGGTTGAGAAGGCTTGCGATGATGCGATGGTTAAGGCGATGAAAAGATGGGGCGAGGAAGGAAGAACTGATGCAATAACCGGCTTCATCGCAGAACATGGCTGGGTTTCAAATGCAGTAAAGGATGCAGCTGCAAATGCACTGAAAAAACTGGAAAACATCAGCGAAGCTGAATTCGTTGAAGTTCTGGATGATCTGGCTTGGTCGGAAGAACTCACTGAATTAAATCGTATATTTATGGAGGCAAAATCGCCCCGTACGAAAGAACACGTTGAAAATGCTATGATAAAGGCGATGGTCGTTGCAGGCTGTGAGAACTGGGAAATGAGAGGATTAAACGGCGCATCCATTGCAGAGTATGTGTGGATGGGTCCAGATCAGTCTTTCAAAAATATTATAGACAACAGCTCGATTTCCGACAAAGTAAAAGATAAGGCAAGAGAGATTCTGCATGATAATGAAGGTTTTAGTGTCAATCCGCCGGCTGTGCCTCCGGAATATAAACAAACCGGCAAGTCGCGTGGTCCTGATTCAACAGCCAGAATAATCAATCTGTATCTTCTGCAGGAACGAAGGCGTTTTGGCGGAGAGGACGCGCTTTCCAAAGGGACTGTACCGGCTCCGAAAGGTGGGAATGCAGAACAGAAACGCAAGGGAAAATCCACTGTTGGCTAACTAAGTGATTTTTATGGGTGGGAGACAAAAGAGCAGGAAAGAAGCAAACGGCGGAAACAAAAGAATGAACGGAAAGGAAGGAATGCAGGAAAGCGTAATGAAAGTAATGAATCTCAAGAAGCTTTTTGCTGACATAAAGAGTGCAAAGCGTTTGATACTGATAGAAGATCATCCGGGATACGCAAGGGAAATCAAAGGCAGGGTGATGGAGCTTAATCCTATTATTGAAATACTGGCTGCGAGAACTCTTGAAGATGCTTTAAAACTCAAATTCGATGTTGACAAGGATACTGTTGTATTATCCGATTATAATTTTCCGATTACTGATGGTTTGGGAATGATGCCTCAGCCGCTTGCAAGAAAAACTTATGAGGAACTTGCAGATTTTGCAAAGGCATATGCCATAGTTACGCTTGCAGAATCTCTTGAGCCGGTAGACATGGACCTTGAATGCTTCAGAGTAGGCAAGAATGAATTCATAGGAGAGAAAAGAGCGGAAGAGATGAGGAAGAAAAAAGTGATAGTTGCTTCTGATACTGATTTTATGCTTGAATTGGTGCATGAGCTCAAAAGGAAATATCCGGGATATGTTTTTGCAGCCCCAGGACTTGAGAGAAATGAAATAATACCTATAGAGATCGTAGTTCTGATAAGTTCAAGAAAAAAGGAAGAGAAGGAGTTTAGAAGAATAACAAGAAAATTCTCTGAGATTTTCGGCAGGCAATTCGACGCATGTATCCATAAATCAACGATATATGCGGAAGATATGAAATGAAATTATTCCTAACGACAAGGTTCATCAACATCCAAATCTGTTCTTGAATTTATATTGAAAAAATATGCCTCATCCCATTCCATATCAATAATCTGCAGTGAACCAGAACATGTATAGCCGTTCGTATCTATGACTGACTTCTCAAAAGATATGTCTTCACCTATCAATTTCATGCTAAAACAGCAGAAACGTGCCATTACTTCATGTTTAATCTCTCCTCCAAGATCAGTACATTCTTCTGGAGTAGGTATTTCAGGAAGACGATTTTCAACAGTTACCGCTGTACAATTCATGCCTTCAAGTCCGAATACAAAAAATGGAGTTCCGCAACTTGGTAAAAAGCTATTTATGTTTGAGTCAAAATAGATTTGTGCCATTTCAGATCCAAATCGCATATTAAGCCATTTGACAGCCGCTATTTTGATTGTTAAAGTGGCATCTGCCCAGGCGTATGCTGTTGGATTAGAAGAATAGTATTCTAAAAAATTTAGAGATATCTCATCAAGAGTAGACGAAAGTTTCCCATCTTGTGTAAGCTCCACAGCTTCAGCACGAACTGCAGCAAGGTCACCATTATTTTCAATAAGTTTATGATGAATGAAAATATCTGCTTTATCATAATTATCAAAAGAACTTATGTCTTCCGGCATATTATTAGGGATACTAAACCAAAAACGAGAAGGATATGCACAGTTAGCATAGTGAGCCCATCTTATATTATCTTCAGGATATTCTTGATTTGCGAATAGAGCAAAAGCAGCTAAAATCTGATCTAATTCATTTAGTTCAGAAAATACCTCGTAGTTATTATCTCCTTCAGGCTGTAAATGACCTATTTCATGAAATGCCATACCTATCGAAGCGATATTCAGCGGATACAGAACAAAAATATCGTTGTTTATGGGTGCTGTATACGCACTACCAAAACAGTACTCAAGAGCCCGTGTTATACTTACACCAGATGGCATATTTTCTGTAGATAGGACATGAGTTTCATTAATAAAATCAATAAGTTCTTCCGTGATGATAATATCTCCTTCAATAATTTCTTCAGTAAGTACAGTACTACCTTCAGGATATTTCTCTAATTCTGTTATTCTTGCAACTTTACCATCTGTTTCACGATTAATACTAGTAGTTGTATTATTATGTTTAAAACATTCTTCAGGTTTGTCGTATTTGTAAATTATACAACCAGATAGTAATGATAGTAACGGCAATGCAATGGTAAAAGCCAAATTACGTGCTGTTCTGCCAATCTTCTTAAGTCTCTTAAAATTACTTTGCTTTCGCTGCATATCTTTATTCTGTGAATCTCTAGAATACTGTAGTTTCATGTGTTATATTAAGTACCAGTATGTTTAAAAAATACCAGGACAGCAGTTATTTCTTCCCAAGCTTCAGGCTGATGAGATTCCTGTTTCCTTTCTGCGATTTTTCTATTATCTCCCTGTTTTCCAATGAATTCAGCCTTCGGGAGAGGGTTGCTTTGGGAATATGGGTGTTAAGATAGATTTTTGCCTGCGTTGTTTTTCCTTTCTGCTTTGCGATTTCACGAACTATTTCCTTGTCAACTTCATCCAGTGTTTTGAAAACCTCATTTGACTCCAACCATTCTTCTGGCTTTGGCTTCGGGTGTCGGGTTTCCGGTTTTGTGGTTTCGGATTTTGCTTCAGGTTCTGTCTTTGGCCTGATGCGGTAATAGATATGGGCTGCTCCAAGTACAATTACTATTATAATAATAAGAATAATCCAGGTGCCGTATTCCTCAACAGGGTCTATTTCATAATCAGCACTAAGATTGAACACTCTTGAAGCGGTTATATTGTTTGTATTCCAGGCAACTACGAGCGCACTGCCGGAAGAGGAAACCTGTCCTGTAGTTTTTTGCAGAGTTGAGCCCGAAGGAAGAACAAGTGATGAAGAAAAAGAATCGATATTTTCAGAAGAATACATTTTCATCTGAAACCCCCAGAGTGATGCATTTTTTGAAGTAAAATCATACGAAGAAAAGCTGATTTTCGCATAATCATAGGGAACTGCAAATGAGATGCAGGTGTAATCCCCTTCTGCAGTTGTCTGAGGAGTAAGCTGAAGACCTGATTTGTCTGTTATTTTTATGTCTGAAAGCTCCCCAAGATAGCAGAAAGATATTTCTCCCGGATCAGCAGAACTTATTTCAGAAACAACAGAGCATAAACCGGTGTTATCGGCTTCAATATTCATCAGATAATCGGTTGAAAAAGAAATATGAATAACGAACAAAAACAGGAGCAGCCATTGGATTTTCATTGCTTTACCTTTTTTTCTTCTTTTTCTTAGGCTTAGGCTTGGTTTTTTTCTTAGGCTTGGGCTTGGTTTTCTTCTTCGGTTTTGCCTTTTTCTTTTCTTTTTTCTTGGCTTTCTCTTTTTTCTTTTTTGATTTTTTCTTAGGTTTTTCTTTTGCTTTTTGTTTTTTCTTAGTTTTCTTCTTTTTCTTAGGTTTTTCTTCTTCTACCTCAATCTCTTCTTCTTCCAGCTCTTCCTCTTCAAAATCAGCACCTTCAGGTATCTCTAGCTTTCCCTCTTTCCCTTCCTTGAGTTTGTTTATCAGACTTTTAACGAGTTCCTCGCCCTTTTCAGACATGAATATCCCCCGAAACAAAGATTTTTAAGGAGGACAACCTTTAAATAATTGACATTATTAAAATAAAGCCTACTTAATCTATGTTTCATAGAGAGGTGTTTTAATGGTAACAGCGTATGACGTAGATTCAAACAAACTGATAGAAAAAGTTGCGGGGAAGCTGAAAAGCTCAAAATTGCCGAAGCCTGAATTCGTGGGCCTTGTGAAGAGCGGAGCGCATGTCAAAAGACCACCTGAAAGCGAAGATTTCTGGTATGTCAGATGTGCATCCATACTCAGACAGATATACATAAGGAACGAAACAGGGGCAGGAAGACTGCGGAGACACTACGGCGGAAGGAAGAGAAGGGGAAAGAAACCCCAGATACATGCTCCTGCCGGCGGTTCTACCATAAGAAAGGCAATGCAGGAGCTTGAGAAAGCAGGTTATCTTGAAAAAGGAAAGACAAGGGGGCGCATATTGACAGGAAAGGGAAGGAAACTTCTTGATAATGCTGCAAAAGAGGTAAGCGGCTGATGGCCGAAGATACCGAAGAACTAAGGAAGGAAAAGCTCGAAGAACATAACAAAATGATGGAGGCTGCCAAGGCCGAAGAACAGCTCAAAGCCGTATTGAGAATAGCGCTTGAGGAAGGTGCGTATGAACGGCTTATGAACGTAAGCTACGCAAACAAGGAATTTTACCTTAAAGTTGCTCAACAGGCGCTTGCTTTTTTCAGGCAGGCGGGAAGAAAGCTTACTGAGGAGGAAATTATCTCCCTCATACGTTCGATGAAGGAAAAATTACAGCACGAAACAAAAATAGAATTCCGTTAGGGGGTTTTTATATGGGTAAAACCGATAAAAGAGGAATAAAGAAGAAAAAACTTGCAAAAGCCAAAAGAAAAAACAGGAGAATACCTCCGTTTGTCATGCTTAAAACAAACAGAAGGGTTACTGTAAACAGATACAGGAGAAACTGGAGAACTGACAAACTCAGAACAGAGGAGGAGGATTAGAATGGTTGGAGAAAAGATCGAGAGGATTTATACTGTTCCATTGAGAAATGCATATGGATATGTTAGAACAAAAAGAACCAGGAGAGCCGTAAAACTGCTCAGAGAATTCATCGGAAGGCACATGAAAGCCGAAGAGGAGAATATCGCAATCAGCATGGCTCTTAACAATTATGTCTGGAGCAGGAGCATGCAGAAGCCCCCTAGAAAGGTAAAAGTAAGACTCATAAAAGAAGACGGAAAGGTCAAGGCCTATCTTGCAGACGAGAAAATCGAAGAGAAGAAGCCCGAGCCCAAGAAGGAAGAGAAGAAGCCGGGAGCAAAGGAAGAGGTAAAGAAACCAGAGGAGAAAAAGACAACTGAAGAAAAGAAAGAAGAGGAACTCAAAAAAGAGCAGACAGAAAAGGCCGAGGCAGCTATGGCAAAGAAAGAATCAGAGAAGGCAATGAAGAGCGAAGAAGTAAAGATAGACATTGCTGAGAAGAAAAAGATGGCTCACGGGAAAAACACCCAAGGTAAACAATGAGAAGATGCAATTATTTCGGGAATCCCTGGATAGGAATGTTCATCAAGACAAACGACGCTTATACACTGCTTCCGCTGGACAGCCTGAAAAAATTTGAAGAGAAAACAAAATTTCTTGAAACAGAGATTCACCGAGTAAGCGTGGGTGAATCCAATCTGCTCGGGGTTTATACTGCAATGAACAGCAACGGGATAATTCTTCCGAATGTTGCTACCGGAGATGAAGTGGATAGGTTTAAAAAAATCGGAATAAATATCCATAAATCAGATGACGCACATAATGCTCATGGAAACAATATTGCGGTGAATGACAAAGCCGGAATAATAAACGAATATGTTTCAAAATCCGAAAGGAAAAAAATGGAGGATGCGCTTGGAGTCGAACTGGTTCCAACGCGGATTGCAGGATACAGCACTGTCGGAAGCGCATGTATCGCAACAAACAAGGGTTTTCTTGCCCATTATAAAGCGGGTGAAGAGGAAATTAAAGCCCTTGAAGAAATATTCAAGGTTCATGGAGACCAGGGAACTGTCAATACCGGTGTGGGATTTGTTTCCTATGGGGCCGTTGCAAACAGCAAGGGCTACATAGCCGGTGACAGGAGTACTGCCTTTGAACTCGGAAGAGTTATGGAGGCGCTGGGATTCATTGAGTAGGTGATGTATATGAAATATTCAGTTTCGGGAAATATGAGATTAGGTTCGGAAAAAAGGAAATTCACCAAAACAGTAGAGGCAAAAAGCGAAAATGATGCAAAGGAGAAGGTATTTTCGCTTATAGGTTCAGTGAATGGAGTCCAGAGAAGCATGATCAAGATAGAGAAGGTCGAGGGGGCGAAATAATGACTGACGGAAAACTTGAAGAGGATTATGCAAAGCTGGTTTATGAAGTAAGATTGTACAGGAAGCAGCTTACAATTCTCCAGAGGGAAATTGAGAAGATAACATTAACTTCACTTGATTTGACCAATGCACTGAAAACCGTAGGGCATATAGAAAAGGGCGAATCACTGATACCAATCGGCGGCGGTTCCTATGCCAAAGGCACTATTGATGAAGGGGATGTTCTTGTGGCAGTAGGCGGAGGCTATCTTATTGAAATGGACAAGCATGTTGCCAAGGAAAAATTAAAAGCAAGAACAGAAGCCACAAAAACAGCAATCAACAATCTTAGTGAGGAATTCAAAAAGATAGCAGCAAAGCTGGAAGGAGTTACTATGGAACTGAAGCAGCTTGAAAGAAGGATACTCATAGACAGAAGAGTAGAGGAAGGGTCCAGTGAGGACTACCGCTGATAAAAATGTTTGACATACTTAAGAAGAAAATTTCTGGTTTTGTAGACAAGATAGTCAAGAAAGAGGAGAAGAAAGAGATTATAGAGGAAAAAATAGAAATTGAAGAAAAGATTGAAGTTGTTGAAGAAAAACCTAAAGTCGAAGAAGTTCCTAAAGCTCCGCCAAAACCCAAAGAGGTTCCGAAGCCAAAACCTGTTCCTAAAAAAGTTAAACCTAAGGTAGAGGAAAAACCAAAGGAGATTCCTAAGCCTCCGCCAAAAGTTGAGGAGAAAAAATCCGAAGTCAAACCAGTAGCAAAGCCCGAAGTAAAAGAAATTCCAAAACCTGTACTCCCTGCTAAAAAGGAAGTTCCTAAACCGAAAATAGAGGAAAAACCTAAGGAGATTCCTAAGCCTGAAGTAAAACCAGAACAGGTAAAGGAAGCACCTAAACCAAAGCCAGAACCCGTAAAGGAAATTCCGAAGCCTCCGCCAAAACCTCCGGAAGTGAAGAAAGAAATAAGACCTCCTGCTGAAAAAAAAGAAGAGAAAAAGGTTAGACTGGGAATTGTAAGTGCTGTAAAAAGCATTATTTCAAAAGAGGTTGAAATCCAGGAGGCCGATGTAAAGGAGCTTTTTGATAATCTTGAACTCGAACTTCTTGAAGGAGACGTATCACTGGAAGTTTCACAGGAAATAATAGAAAAACTAAAGGAAGAACTGATTGGTGCAAAAGTTGAGAAAGGAAAGCTCGATGAAACAATAAAACAGAAAATAAGAAATACTCTTATTGAAGTCATGGAAGGAGAGAAGATAGATATTGTTGAACTTATCAGAAACAGTGAAAAACCTGTGAAAATAGTTTTCCTTGGAATCAACGGCGCTGGCAAGACAACAACCATAGCAAAAGTTGCAAAGATGCTTATGGACAATGGAATGAAAGTCGTATTTGCAGCTTCAGATACTTTCAGGGCTGCTGCAATAGAACAGATAGAAGTGCATGCAGAAAGACTCGGAGTCAAAGTTATCAAAAGGGATTATGGAAGCGACCCCGCATCTGTTGCTTATGATGCTGTTAATTATGCAAGAGCACATGGAATTGATGCTGTTCTTATTGATACTGCAGGAAGGCAGGATACGAACATCAATCTGATTAATGAACTGAAGAAAATGGACAGGGTTATCGCTCCTGACCTGAAAATCTATATCGGTGAAAGCATTGCAGGAAATGCGCTTATGGAGCAGGTTTCCTCTTTTAACAAGGAAATCGGAGTAAATGGGGTAATATTAACCAAATTGGACTGTGATGCAAAAGGAGGAACCATTCTTTCAGTAGCCCGCACAACCGGTGTTCCTATAATATATATTGGAACTGGCCAGAAATACGAAGATATCGAACAATTCGATGCAGACAAAATTGCTGACAGGATTGTAAGCTAATTAGTATACCTTTATAAACTTTATTATACCTAAGTATACTTATGTATACTACAATAAAAATATCCCAAAGAGTTAAGGAAATACTGGATTCAATGAAATTCGTTGATGGAGAGAGTTACGAAGAAGTAATAGAAGATCTGATAGAAGACCACATGGATTTGAATCCAGAGTTTGAAAAGGGACTGGAAGAATCAATAAAACAGATTAAAAGAGGAGAGACTGTCAGCTTTCATGAAATAAAAAAGAAACTCAAAAAGTGAACGCATGTACGATATAGTCTTTTCAAAGAATGCAGAAAAAGATTTCAATTCCTTAAGTAATGAAGTGAAGAATAGAGTAGTACATGTATTGGAAAGGATGAGTATAAATCCATATAGATATACACGTAGACTTAAAGGCAGAGAATCATTTAGAGCCAGAGTCGGGGATTATAGGATACTTCTCAATATAAATGAAAAGAAAAAAATAATGGATATTTTAAGAGTGGGTCATAGAAAAAATGTTTATGATTGGTAACTAAAATCTTTTCTGAAGCTTTTCACTTGTTAATTCCCTTAGTGCATCCGATGCGATCCATCTTGCTGCCTTTGAATCTTTTTTCTTTATTTCTCTTGATACTGTGATTGCTTTTTTGTTAAGTGCCTTGTTTCTTTTTCCGATTTGTCTCAATGCCCAGTTTACTGCTTTCTTTACGAAATTCCTTTCATCTGTAGATTCACGAACAATTATTGGGAAGAATTTTTCGAATTGCTTATCTTTTGCCTTCTTGTCGTGGACCGAGAGCGCGGCCATCAATACGAAACCTGCTCGTTTTACGAATTCCTCGTTCCTTCTGCTCCATTCAATCGCTTTCTTGTATGCATAGGGTGTTTTGTCAAAAAGATATGCGCATGTCTGGTCGCAGATATCCCATGAATCAAAGTCTTTCACCCATTTTTCCATCTGTTTTTTGGTAACTTTGTCCGGCTCGTCTATGAATGCTGCAAGCAGTCTTGCCTCATGTATTTCCGACGCCCATAATTTTTGTGCAAGCTTATGGTCTTTTCCTATTTTCTTTGCAAGCGGCCTGAGTTCATAGAGTGAAATCCCATATGCCTTGTCTGTTTTAATTCCAAAACGGGCCATTCCTTCCTTGTTTTTCCTGTTTTCCATTGACTTAAGCTTTTTCAGAATTTCCTCGTATTTCATGGATGTTTACAGCCAAACTGCCATTTAAAAACCTTTCTCTACCAAAATAATATGCGAGAGAAGAGAAGAGTAAGATTTGTGACTCTTTGATTTAGGTGAATAATATAATAAGAAATATTTGAAAAACCAAGAACTAGACTTCAAAGTTAGTCATAGTCCTGGTTTTAAAGGTGAATAAATGAGTGAAAGAAAAATAGTAGTACCCGGCGAACAGATAGCTGACACAGCTGTCAGACTCCCCGGAGGCTACGCAAAGGACGGGAAAACCTATGCAACATTGGTAGGTTTGCTCGATGAAACCGGGAAATACATCCCCCTAGAAAGCAATTACAAGCCGATGATGGGCGATGTTGTAGTCGGAATGATAACCGATGCAAGACACGCAGGTTATTCCGTAGACCTCCTGCTTCCGCAGGAAGGATTCATTCCTGCAAGAACGATAAGGATTACCCTCCAGCTCGGAGATTTTGTCGTTGCAAAGATAAGGAAGATAGAAAGAAGCGGAATGGCGGAAGTAGGCGAAGTCAGAAGGCTTCCGGCAGGAAAAATAGTCGAGTTTCCTTCTTCGAAAATACCGAGGCTTATCGGAAAGAAGAGCAGCATGCTTGACATCCTGAGAACGAATTCAGGAGGGGACATAGTCGTAGGAAACAACGGATATGTCTGGATGAGCGAGAAATGCAATATCCCTCTCCTGCTTAATGCGCTTGAGATGATAAGGGCAAAGGCGCACAAGCCTGGACTGACGGATACGATGACGAAATTCTTTGCGGAGAATAAAGGGTGATTATTATGGGTGGAGCAACAGACATAAAACTTATAGTTGATGGAAAAAGGCTTGACGGAAGAACTGCCGAGCAGTTGAGAAACATAAGGATAGAGGTAGGGATGATTCCTGAGGCAGAAGGTTCTGCATTCATAGAATGGGGAGGGAACAAAATCCTCTGCGGTGTACATGGACCAAGGCAGTGTCTGCCGAAGCATATGGCAAATCCCTACAAGGCGGTAATCAAATGCAGGTACATGATGTCTCCTTTCGCATCTCTTGAAGAGCACGGAAGAAGCGGACCTTCAAGAAGAAGCACAGAGCTTTCAAAGGTAATCAAGGATGTATTCGAAAACGTGATACTGGCAGAACAGTTCCCGAACACGCAGATTGAAATGTATATTGATGTGCTGCAGGCAGACGGTGGAACAAGAACTGCCTCTATTGCGGTTGCAGCAGTGGCGCTTGCAAATGCGGGAATACCGATGAAAGACATGGTTTCCGCAGTTGCAGTAGGAAAAGGAGGGGACCAGCTGATAGTCGACCTTGGAAAACTCGAGGACAACTTCGGACAGTCTGATATGCCTCTTGCAGTATCTGCAAGGAACAAAGACCTTCTTCTTGTGCAGATGGACGGTCTTCTGACAAGGGAAGAGATTGAGAAGATACTTGAGATGGCTGAAAAGAGCGCTGATGAGGTGCATAAGCTTCAGGTCAAGGCTCTGAAAGACCATTATAGCGGGGAAAAAGAGGAGGAATTCAAATTATAGGTGATAATTATGGGTGACGAAGCAAAAGAACTTGTTATGTCTCATATAAGAAGAGACTTGGTAAAGAACCTGCTTGACAAGGGGAAAAGACTTGACGGAAGAAAATTCGGGGAGTACAGACCTGTAGAGATACATAAGGGCGTTATCGGTACTGCAGAAGGCTCGGCATTGGCAAAAATCGGAGAGACAATGGTTCTGGTTGCAGCAAAATTCGATGTTGCATCACCATTCCCGGACAGACCCACCGAAGGAATTTTCATAATGAATTCAGAATTACTTCCTACGGCAAGTCCGAGGTTCGAAACAGGACCTCCGAGGGAAGAGTCAATCGAGCTTGCAAGAACTGTTGACCGTGCAATAAGAAGCTCTGAAGTAATTGATGTAAAAAGCTTCTTCATAGAAGAGGATAAGGTTCTCGGACTTTTCATGGATATCTACGTTCTGAATCATGCAGGAAATTACGTGGATACTGCAACTCTTGCGGCAACTGCGGCCCTCATTGACTTGAAGATGCCCAAAATCGAGAATGCTGCGATTGTCAGGGGAGAATATTCAGGAAAGCTTGAGCCAAAGGTTCTTCCGATTTCAACGACTCTGATTAAAGTGGGAAACCACTGGATTGTAGACCCGACTCTTACTGAAGAGCAGGTTACAGAGACAAGGATAAACATCGCAACTACCGAAGACCATGTCTGTTCTATGCAGAAAGGGGAAGGCAGCCTTAACAAAGATGAACTCCTTGCCAACATCGACATAGCATTTAAAAAGGGTTCTGACATAAGAAAAATACTGCTTTCTTCATAGAAGATAACAGGTGCCGAAAATGAGGACTTCAAAATACGGAGCTACGATAAGAAAACTTGCGGAAAAGGCAATCGATTCCGCAAAAACATGGTACGAATGCCCCAAATGTCATAAGAAAAAAGTTGTGAGAAAGGGCACATCCCTCTGGAGATGCAGGTCCTGCGGGGCCCAGTTTGCAGGAGGAGCGTATTCCCTGAGTACGGAAGTCGGGGAAGTGGCGGCACGACTCATTAATGAGTATTCACGAACATATAGGTGAACATATGCCTGAGTACAAAGACCATGGAACAAGGGAAAAGGTAAAGGTCAACGTAGACAAGAATTTCGTATTTCCCTCGACAGGGGCAAAGATACTGCTCAAAACAAGGCCTCCGGTAGCAAAGGAAATAGCGACTGACTAGCCATGATTACTACGAGCAGATATTCTTCAGTGAAAACAAGGGAATTTGCCAGGAAAATTGCCGGAAAACTCAGGACTTTTTATGTAAGCAGGGGCAAAAAAACCATAGACGGCATTGCGGAACATGCGAGAAAAAAGGGCGAACCCGAGGTAATTGTTGTAGAGGAAGAAGACGGAAAACCCGCAAATATAGCTTTTATGGAAATTTCTGAGACAGGAGCATGGAAATGGACCAGAAAAATCACGGTGAAGGAATATGAAAAACAGATGCGTTCTTGAAATCGAACTTCCTGACGAGGATTCTGCCAAAGCTGCTGAAAAGGCAGTAGGCCATGAAGGGGAAATCGGGTCACGCTCTGATTCGGAAATAATACGCAAAGGAAAAAAGCTTATGATAAGGATTTCGGCCAAGGATGTTGTTGCAATGAGGGCAACAATCAATGCTTTCATGCGTGAATTCCAGGTTTTCGAAAAGATTGAAATAAAAGGATAATGATTTTAATTTAATCAGAGGTGCGATGATGACCGAGAAAAAAGAGGAATCTGCAGATTTGAGCAAGGCTCTTTCGCAGTATGAGAATATGGAAAAACAGCTTGAAGTGCTTCTTATACAGAGGAACCAGCTGAAAATACAGCTCAGTGAGATAAAGCATGCGACAGAAGAGCTGAAGCATGCCACCGGAGAGGTATACAAATCAGTAGGCTCGCTGGTGATTAAAACAACAAAGAACAAAGCTGAGGCGGATCTGAAGGAGAGGAAAGAACTCATAGAGGTAAAACTCAATGCAATCGAGAAGGAAGAGGAAAAGATAAGAGTAATCATAAAGGAGATGCAGGAACGTCTTAAGAAACAGATGAAGGAGTATGGACAGAAGACAAAATAAGGAGCTTTTTGATAAATTCCTGTCCGGATTCAGGGATAAGAAACTTGTAATAGCTACTCATAGAAAAGCAGACCCGGACGGAATAGCATCCGCTTATGCACTAAGTTCGTTGTTTCCGGGCAGTGTTATTGCTGTTCCTGATGAAATGGATGAAAGTTCGAAGAAGCTTGCGGAAAAGCTTGGTATCGAGGTTAAGGTCATAAGCGAACTGGATAAGAATGAATTTGATGGGATGATTGTTGTTGATACAAGTGCATATACGATGATAAGGGATGCAAAAGACTGGAAGGTTGTATTTATTATCGACCATCATGAGGCAGAAGGAACGGACATGAGCGCAGAATATGTGATAATAGAGAAAGAAACCCCTTCAACTGCCGAGCTTGTGACTCATTTGATGGGATATGAGAAGATAAACGAACAGCTTGCCTTTGCTCTTTCTGTTGCGATAATAGCAGACACTGCAAGATTCAAATCATCCAGTGCGGATACCTTTGAAACTCTTGGAAAACTGATGCGGATCTGCAAAAGCCCTTACGTTGAACTTCTGGAATACGGGGAGCATGATTTGGGTGCTCCTGCAAAAGTGGCTGTAATGAAAGGTCTGCAGAGAGTGGAATTCGTATGGCATGCTGATTATGTGATAGCTACCAGTGAAACCGGAAGCAATGAAAGCGATACCGCATCTTTGATTGCCGAGATTGCTGATGCAGCGTTTGTCGGAAGCTGGAAAGACCGTGAGAAAGAAACAAGAGTATCTGCAAGAGCAAGCAAAAGACTTCCTGTAGGACTGAACGAGGTGCTTAAAGAGGTGGGAGAGGCTTTCGGAGGAAAAGGAGGCGGGCATAAGAAGGCTGCGGGCGCTTCTGCAAAAGAACACACAGATGTCGTGCTTAAAAAATGTGTCGACGTATTAATTATGAAACTGGAGGAGAGAAAATGAAGAACCTGCTCGTGGGAGGACAATACGGGGATGAAGGAAAAGGAAAGATTATTTCCTATCTTGCAATCAAGGATAATCCTGAAGTGATTGCCAGGGGAGGAGTAGGACCGAATGCAGGCCATGAAGTGAATTACAAAGGAAAAAGATACCCCATGAGAATGCTTTCCTGCGGTTTTGTTAACGAAAAATCAAGGATATTAACCGGTGCGGGGGTTGTTGTCAATCCTGATGTTTTTCTTAAGGAAATTGAACTGATTGGAGGAAATCCTGAGAGATGCGGTGTTGATTTTCGTGCAACCTGGCTTACCAAAGAGAATATTGAAAGAGACAAATCCCAAACACCTGGAAAAATAGGGAGCACCAATACAGGATGCGGGCCTGCTGTTATCGACCGGGCAGGAAGAACAGCAAAAACGGTTGCAGAATGTCCGGAACTGAAGCCTTATCTTACTGACGTTGTTAAGGAAGTGAATGATGCAAAGAATGTGCTGATTGAAGGTTCGCAGGGTTTCATGCTTTCTGTGTTATATGGAACCTATCCGTATACTACTTCAAAGGACGTTTCTGCTTCAACCATCGCCGCAGATGTTGGCATTGGTCCGAAGAACATTGATAATGTGATAATGGTAATCAAGGCATATACCACGAGAGTGGGCGGAGGTCCTTTCCATGGTGAACAGGACAAGGAAGCAGCTGAAAAGGTCGGTATGCAGGAATACGGGACTGTCACAGGGAGACCGAGAAGAACTTCATTTGAACTGCATTGGGATGACCTGAAGCTTGCTGCAACCATTAACAGTGCTACCCAGTTGGCAGTTACCAAAGTTGATATTAAATTCCCGGGAAATGAGGGAGTCAGAGAATACGAGAAATTAACCGATGATGCAAAGAAATTCATTGAGGAAATAGAGAATAAATTAGGGGTTCCTGTTGTTCTTATAGGAACAGGACCTGATACTGAGGATACCATTGATAGAAGATAATTTTCATGCCGAGGTCGTTTTGGCTTCCTGCCAAATCCCTCCGGCTCGCATTGCTCACCGAGGTCAAATTGAACGGCGTTCCGTTCAATACCCTCGTCTTTTGCCGAGGTCGCATAAAGCCTTGAACTGCGTTCAAGATTTGCCCGCAGTTTGCGTGCAACCTGGTAGTGCGCGCGCCTGGAATTGCGCTTTTTAGAAAAAAGCGCCCAAAAAATCAACCTGTAAGCGCGTTCCCTCGTGGATTGAGAGTTCAAATCTCTCCCTCGGCGTGTATTTAATTAAGGGTGAAATAATGGGTTTAAGCAAAAAGGATTTATCAAGGAAAAAGGCTAATCTTAAGGCAAAACTGGAAGAACTTGAAAAAAAGGCAAGACTTGATCCGCTTAAGCGGGACAAAAGACTGCATGACGAGATAGAAGAATTAAAGAAAAAAATTGAAAGAAAATAAAATTACGTTGGTTCTCCGCCGCCTTCGAGGCAGGCAATAAGTCCGGTTTGGGCAATATTAAAGTCGTCTCTGATGCCTCTGGATGACCATCCCTGCATGTAAGCGTTTCTTCCTTCAGACATGAAAGCCAGCTGCATATCGACTATAAGGGACCTTACAACACGTGCCTGGTTGTTAAAGCCTTCCACATCGCCTTCATCTGCATATTCCCAGAGTTTGTACATCTCTCCCCCTCTGTCCCAGAGCTCGTCTCTCATGTCCTGAAGATAATCAGGCGGATCCGGAGGCTCAGGATAATAGCTTTGTGCATCCCCTACCAGGGTATCAGCAAACATTCCCCAGCATTCTATGTTATGATATCTTTCAAACAGGGGGTCTGGTATTAATACCGCAAATGCTGCCGTGCTTGCAAGCAAAACAATTCCCAAAATAATAAATGCTTTTTTCATAGTTTTCACCTCTTTTTTCTTCCCATCGCAAGGAACCAGTATGCAAGAACTCCTACTACAATGAGGATTCCAAGCAATAACAGCCATGGGAATCCTGCTTCTTCAGCCTGCTCAGCTCCTTCACCTTCATCTTCTCCTCCTTCAGCAGCTGCAGGAAGTCCTTCTCCTTCTTCAGTAGTTTCTTCTTCAACTACCTCTTCCTCAACTACTTCTTCAACCGGCTCTTCCGGAGGAGCTGTTACTTCTGCCGGAGGTTCTTCTGCAGGCGGTTCTTCCACAGGAGGCTCTTCTTCAGGAGGCACTTCTTCAATTACTTCCTCCTCTTCCTCCTCACATGTGTCATATGAAAAGGTAAACGGATTCATGTATTCATATCCTTCTCTGTCAACTGTAGCCCTGTATTCTCCTGATTCCGAAAGAGTGAACTCCACTTTTCCGTCTGAATCAGTATCCTCAGTTCCTATGAAGTTGTACGGGCTGGCAAGTGCAAGCTGTACCTCAACATTTTCTACAGGGTCTCCGTGATGGGTTACTGTAAGCTCAACAACATCCCCGGGACAGGTTGTATCCATTGAAACTGCAAGCTCTTTCCTGTCAGATCCACCGCCACCTGAAGGAAGCATAAGGCTGTCCATTGCATATCCTGATGAGAACGAAGCAACTTCAAATGTAACTCCTCTCGGAACAAAGACAACAGAAAGCGGAGTGAATGTTACTCCATTATCAATTATATCCTGCCTGGTCAATGGGAATCCTGCAAGAACATAATAGTCCGGATTCGGTCCTACAGATTCAAGTGTTATGAATGCTGTATCATCCAAAGCAGCAGCATTCGGGTCAGAATCATCAAGAGAAACGAAATCAGGAGCCAATATTATATTCGTACCGTCGACCAGGTCAACGCCCGTAAGCGACAGCACACCTGGCCAGTGTATCAGTCCCAGATTGATGGACTGACCGATATAAAGGTCAGTGAAATCGTTCGGGTCCGCAATAGAAGCTACATACAACAGATCATTTCCGCATCTGTAAAGCCAGGTATTTTCAAAAGTATTCCTGTCGGCATCAGTGATGTCAAGGCAGTAATTGTCCGGAACATTATAGATATACACGTCAGTGAAAGTATTGTCGTAAGACTCGTACAGATACATTCCCTTCTGAACTATTATATCCCAGATTTCTATGTTAGTGAATGTATTGAAATCAGAGTATTCAATATCCATGTAATCATCACAATCGGACAGCGTAATATCTTCGAAAGTCGAATCGTCGATATCGTATATGTACCATCCGTCATGCGATTCGATATTCCTGAAATCAAAGTTCTGACCAACATCAAGATAGATGTAACAGTCATAGCCGAAATAGTTGTCATATACCTGGAGGTTGTTCGCCGGCTGTTCCGGAACAAAATCATCATCCAGGTCTATTGCATAACCGCTGATACAGTTGTCCACTATGTTGTCCTGGAAAAGAATGTCGTCAACATTTCCTTCAAGAGCAAGGGCATCACCCCAGCCTCTGAGGGATTTTGAACTGTCGACAAAATAAATTTCATTTCCGGTTACGTCTATATTCGTGCTTCCCATTATGAAAATACCGTCTCCTGTGTCGCTGAACCAGTTGTCTGAAATCACACTGTTGGTTATAGCGTCAAAGAAAACACCGGCGCATCCGTTTGAGTCATAATACATGTCATAGAATCTGTTGTTGGTTATAAGAAGATTATCCGAAGGGTCTGCATAAACACCGTAGGTAAGATTGGTAATATTACAATTTTGTACTGTTACATTGTCGGAGCTTGTTATATTAACACCCACCGATATATCCCCGTGAGTTCCTGTAATGGTAAGGTCCTCAATAACCGCGTTGGGTGAAGGGTCGACAAGCACTCCTGTCTCGAATCCGTGGATTGCACCATTCCTTACTACTACGTTATTGCTGTTATCAATGTTAACACCGTATGAGCCTCCGTTGGATATCGTATAGCCCATAAAATCGACTATTACATCGTCGTCATATACAAACATGAAGGTCATTCCGCTGCAGTCAAGGTCCCCGGTAAGATAATACGTTCCGGGGTCTGTAGTCATTACATAACAGTCGGTAACCGGACCCGGAGGTATTGACAAGGGAGCGGCTGCGACAACAGCAGTGAAAATAACCAAACTCAGCAACAATACTCTAATGTTCATGGGATAACACCACGGAAAAACTCGAACTTAATGTTTATAAAGTTTAGTTATTACGTCATTTTCTAATTTCCATAACAACTTCCAACATCATGTTTAAAACTTTTATCTGATTAAGTTTCCCATGCGCCAGCTCCCGTACAAAGGAATTACAATTGCCCTAGACAACGGCAATGGTGATTTTTCATTCGTATCACACGCACATGCAGACCACCTGAACGGGCTTAAAAGACAGAAGAATTTCATAGCAAGCGAGGAAACGCATGCGCTTGCAGGATTTTCAGGGGAATTGAAACAGATTGAAGGAATAAAACTGATAGAGGCTGGGCATATTCTTGGTGCAAAACAGCTTGTTGCGGATGAAGACGGGCGGAGAATCGTTTATACAGGTGATATTTCATTAAAGACCAATATTTTCGGCATGTCGGCCGAGATTCCGCAGTGCGACAAGGTGATAATGGAATCAACCTATGCAAATCCTGAATACAACTTTCCTGATAATTTCGAGGTTTATGAATCAATTTCAAAATGGGTAACAAGCAATGACAGCAGCAACATACTGATTGGAGCATATGAAATGGGAAAAGCGCAGGAAGTTGTGAAAGTAATCAATGAATACTGCGGAATTGCGCCCATTGTTCCTGAAAAAGCAGAAAGAATATGCAGTATTTATGAAAAATTCGGAGTAAAGCTTGACCGGGCTGTTGTCGGAAGCGATGAAGCCGAAGAACTTATGAAAAAAAGATTTGTTGCAGTTGTTCCGATGAGGCATGCAAAGAAATATTTTGCTGCAAGCCTTGCAAGCGCTTTTGAAAGGAAAACCCTTGTGGGGGTTGCCACCGGCTGGGCCTTGAAATACAGATATAATGCTGATGCCGCGTTTCCCTTGAGCGACCATGCTGATTTCAATGATTTGGTGCGCTATGCAGAAGAGACAGGAGCAGAGGAAATTGAATTTTTCGAAGGAGACGGAAGCAAAGTGCTCGGTGCTGTAAAAAACAAGATTATAAATCCTTTACTCAACAAATGAATGTTTTCTTACCTGGCCACGGTAGTGTAGTGCTGTAAAAAGCGCACAATGGTAACATGGGGGCCTGTGGTGGCCTTTTTGACCGCAGCAAGCCCTAGCCCCGAGTTCGATTCTCGGCCGTGGCCCTGTTTTATAAAACAGGTACGCCCGAGAAATTCTTTTTTATGAATTTCTCGATCGTGGCCCTGTTCTTCTTGTGAATACCTTTAAATAATTATTCTGAATTTTGATAGCATGGACGACATACTGAAAATAATGAAGGACGTGTATGAAAAACCGGGAAAACGCAATTCCGAATACTACAAGAAAGAATACGGTGAAAAAGTATTTGAAAGATTCAGTGATTTTGCCCTTAGTGCAAACGACCCTCTGGCGGAAGCAACTAAGGAGAATGCAAAATTAAGGCTTACTTCTGCAGGAGTAAGGGAATATCATAGACTGCTTACTGAAAAACAGGAAGCACGGAGAACGAAAGCAGCTGTTTATGCAACTACAGGAATGGCATGCGCTTCTGCAGGTATTCTGATTTCATCATTGGAAGGAATAGAGATACTTGGCATAGGTTCGAGCATCTATTTCCTGATAAGCGCGATATTCCTATTGTTCGCCCTGGGATTAATCGGAGTAGGAATCTGGAACATATATCGTGAATAGTTACGTTCTTCTGACTACTCGTACTTCTCCTTAATCTTTGGTTTTTTCTTTTTTGGTTTTATCCTGATTTCCTCTCCTTCAAAGCCCTTCAAGGTAATCGGTTTCTTTTCTTCTTCTTTTTTCGGTTCCTTGAGTCTCTTTGCTTTTTTGATTTCTTTTCCGGTGGACATGTTTCCCCTCATAAATATATTGAGTTCATGGAGCTCCTTGCCACCCGCATCCAGCGGAAACACCTTGTATTTATTAACATTTTCGGGCTTGAGAATCTCAGCAAATGAAGTACCCTTTGGAATAGGTTCTTTTGAACGCACGAGATAGGTCGTTTTATTGAAAATGAACTTGACAGTATGATTGAATTCTTCCTTGGGAGCCTGGTACTCTTTCGGTGTAACTATTTTAGTCTTTTCAGGCAATTTATCACCACATACGATTTATATGGCAATATTTCTAAACCGAATGGAAATTGCCGTCCTTATCTCTAGTATATTTATGGCCTGGGTTAGAGGGGCAGAGCCATGTTCCGTCTCCTGGGTTTCTTAATTCTGAGAACAATCCTTTTCTTATATGACATTCGGGACAACCTGGCATAATATCCACCTTTTAACTGGTCGGGTTCTGATATATGCAGGATAGATTTATAAAAATTTTGTAGGTGCCCTTGCTAACATTAATTAATTTATTCTTCGAACGTAGTCGCATGGCAAAAATACTAAGAATAGTAATTGATGTTCTTATGCCCTTGAATCTGTCAGAGGTAGAACTGGCCAAAAAGCTTGGGGATGTGAAAGGAGTGGAAGCCGCGGATGTAAATATAAAGGAAATGGAGAAGAAAGTGCAGACCGCGAAGTTAACACTTGAGGGTTTTGACCTCAGCATGGATGCCATACTGGTGGTCCTTGATTCCACGGGCGTATCAGTAAAGAACGTTGACCGTGTTTCAACAGGCAAAAGACTGACAAGTGGTTAGATTGAGTCCGATTAAAAGGCAGATAAAAAACATCAGGAAATATCTGAAGATTTCAGGGGGAAGCGGCCTGATACGCAGATATTTCGTAATGAATGCATTTGACGGGGCATTGACTATTTTTGGTGTGATACTCGGTTCTTTTGTTGCGGGAATTTCTGATTTTTCACTTGTTGCTTCAATAGGGATAGCAACTTCGATAGCCGTAGGAATATCAGGGGTGTGGGGCGCATTCCTCACAGAAACAGCAGAAAGGAAGAGAGAACTGAAATCACTGGAAAAATCATTGCACAGGAAATTAAAGGGCACGGATATAGAAAAAGCATTTACCGCAACGACTTATATGACTGCTGCGGTGGATGGTCTGTCGCCTTTTCTTGCTGCACTGGTAATACTTGCGCCTTTCATAATCGCACCGGTGGAACTTTCCGTTAATGATGTATACTGGCTGTCATTTATTCTTGCAGCTGTAGTATTCATGCTTCTGGGAGCATACCTGGGAAAGATATCCAAGGAAAACATATTCCTGTCTGCAATAAAACTGATTCTGGCCGGAGCAATATGCATGATAGCAATAACTCTTCTTTCAGGAGGATAGTATGAAAACATACAGAATAATCCTGTTCGCAATTATTCTTCTGTTTCTTATTGCCGTAGCTCCTTTTTTCGAAAAAAACATATCATATCTGCTTAATCCGTCTTCAACCGCAACACTGGCATCGGGAAACTGGACGGTCGTGGCAATATGGATAATGGTTTTTTCCGTATTTTCATTTTTCCTTTTCTATCCGAGGAAAAGAGGGAAATGGAAAAAATATTCGGGAATATATATCGCATACATAATTGCATTATTCACTGAAATGTTCGGCATTCCGCTCACCCTTTATTTCCTGGCATCATTCCTTCCTGCAAGCACTGTCGAATATCCTTCAACGGTTTTTGATTTTGATTTTCTGGGAACAAGATACAGTTTGCTTGCAACATCTTTGATAGCAGGGATAGTATCAATCATAGGAGGCATTCTTGTTATTCTGGGATGGAAGAAGATATATGATGCAGATACCCTCGTAACGGACGGCATTTATGCATATTCAAGGCATCCGCAGTATCTGGGCATGAGTATGATAATAGTTGCATGGCTGTTTGCATGGCCGACCATACTCACCGCTATAATGGGAATAATAATGCTGATAGTATATTACAGGCTTGCAAAAACAGAGGAAAAAGAGCTTGAAAAGGAATTCGGGGAGAAATATCTGGATTATGAGAAAAAAGTGCCCTTCCTGTTATAAATAAAAAATATTGGGTTTGAAAATATGGATATGAGATTATTACTTTTAGGTGTTCTGATACTGGCGGCAGGTTGTCTGGGCCCTTCAGAAGAACAGCACGTGGGTTCTGTCGGCGCAGTGGATGGCGAATATCCCATGACAATAGTCCTGTATTACGGAAGCGGATGCCCTCATTGTGCAAGCATACAGAATACTATTCTGCAGCTTGAAACCGAATACAATCTCACTGTAGTCAAAAAAGAGGTTTACTACGACCCGGCTTTGAGGCAGGAGATGTATGATGCATATACCAGATTCGGAAAAGACCCTTCGCAGGGAGGGGTCCCTACAATGATAATAGGAAACCGTTCCATGGTAATAGGCGAGGTCAAGAAGGAAAGATTTGAGGAGATACTCAATCTGCACATAGTCAATGAAACATTTGCAGGAGTATTCACCCAGTATTCCTTCGAACAATACTAATCAATTAAAAAGTTTTATGGTGAAAAAGTGCTCATGAAAAATCTTGGAGATTTATTACTATTTTTTGTTCTTCTTACCGGTATTGTTTATGCTGCTCCTGACACCGACGACGGAATAAATATAATAGAATATTACGGAAAAGGATGCTCCCACTGTGCAAGGGTTGACCAAATGCTCGAGGAATTGAGCATGGAATATGACCTGCACATAGAAAAAAAGGAAATCTATTTTGACCCGAATAACAGGCAGGAAATGTTCAATGCTTATATACAGTTCGGCCTGGACCCAAATTCAGGGGGTGTGCCTACGCTTATTGTTGAGAACAGGACGATGGTAGTCGGGGAGGTAAGCGATGAAAGGTTCAGGGAAATATTTGATGCGGTTGTTGAGAATGAAACATTAAGCGGGGTATTTACGCAGAACGATTTCAGCCCGATAGAGGAAAAAGATTCTTCCACATCACTGACTCTTACAGTCCTTCTCGGTGCCGCTCTTGTGGATTCGATAAACCCGTGTACTATTACTGTTATGGTCCTTCTTCTTGGTGTAATCCTGATGTCTGAAGGAAAAAAGAAAATGCTCCTTGCAGCAGTAACCTTCATTACCGTTGTTTTCTTTTCGTATCTGCTGATGGGCCTTGGAATCCTTCATGCAATAACGACAACAGGACTTACAAACACATTCTATTATGTGGTGACTGTGGCAGCATTACTGCTTTCTATTATGGAATTCAATGCTTATTTCAGGTATAAACCAGGATTTTTTGCTGTTGAAATGCCGATGTTCATAAGACCATATGTCAAAAAAGTGATGAAGGGCGCTACTTCGATTCCCGGGGTGGCTGTGGCTGCCTTCCTCTGTTCATTGTTCCTGCTTCCATGCTCATCAGGACCTTATCTTATGGTTCTGAGCATGATTGCAACCTCTGTGACGCTGAAAGCACTGCTGTACCTTGTGCTCTATAATCTGGTCTTTATACTTCCTATGGCAATAATAGCCTGGGTAGTCTATGTCGGAAGAACTTCTGTAGAAGAAATAGGAGATATGAGGGAAAAATACATCAGGCAGATACACCTTATTTCAGGATTAATACTGTTTGTACTGTTCCTGATAATGCTCTCACAGGTCCTCGGAATAATGAGCTAGAACGAGAGCATTTCTTTTAAAAACCTTCCTTTACTTATCTCTATCTGCGGTTTTTGGCGTTAGTTCTGAGAACTATGGTTTATCTCAGGTGGAAGTACTGTAGAAACCACCTAAGAGAGACGTGTGTAGGTTTCTCGAGCGAGCCGCAAGGTGATTTTCAATGAAAAAAATACAAATTAGGAAAGAGAATCCTGTATTACTCTCATTGATAGAGGTACTCAGCAAGGATAAGAAACCCATATGGAAAAAGGTAATATACGAGCTTTCAAGGCCGAGAAGAAACAGGGTAGAGGTCAATCTCAGCAAGATAGAGGCCTACGGCAATGAAGGGGGAACAGTCCTTATCCCGGGAAAAGTGCTTGGTTCAGGAGATATTTCAAAGAAACTTACAGTGGCTGCATTTTCAATCAGCGATACGGCAAGGAAACTGATAACAGACGCAGGCGGAAAGGTAATCTCAATAGAGAGCCTTTACAAGTCAAATCCAAGCGGGAGGGACGTCCTGCTGTTAAGGTGATAATCATGGTAGTAATAGACGGAACAGATGTTGTTTTCGGAAGGATGGCAAGCAAGGCAGCAAAAAAAGCCCTCTCCGGAGAAGAAGTACATGTGATAAATGCGGAGAAAATCATATTGAACGGAGATCCTCTAGTGATTACTGAAAGATATTTTGAAAGGAGAAGGGCAAAGAACAAGGCAGACCCTGAGCGTTCTCCAAAATGGCCGAGAGTGCCCCACATGCTTGTCAAAAGGATGATGAGAGGAATGCTTCCCTGGGGGAGCAAAAGAGGAAAGGAAGCATACAGAAGAATATTCGTTTATACCGGAAATCCCAAGGAGCTCAAGAGCGATGAGTTCAGGGCAAAAAAACATGACGGTATATCACCCCACATCACAGTAAAAAAACTGTGCAGTAAGATGGGTTATCAGAGTTGATGTTATGGTTGAAGAAAAGAAGAAAAGAAAAAGAAAACCAACAAAGAGAAAATTAGGTCCGAAGGAAAGAGTAGTTGTTGTAAGAGGAAAAAGAAAAGAGAGCACAGCAAGAGCAAGAATAAAGAAAGGAAAGGGAAATGTGAGGATAAACCACAAATTAGTGGCATCATTTAACAATAAATACATAAGGGCGATCATAATGGAGCCTCTCAGGTACATGGGTCCTGAAGCAAACGAGATAGACATTCATGTTTCTGTGAGCGGTGGAGGAGCAATGGGCCAGGCACAGGCTGCAAGAACAGCAATCGCAAAAGCACTGGTTGCATACTTCGACAAGCTCAATTTAAAAGAAAAATTCATTTCAATAGACAGATCTCTAATAGTCGAGGATACAAGAAGAGTGGAGCCGAAGAAGTACAGGGGGCCCAAGGCAAGGGCAAGATACCAGAAATCATACAGGTGATATTATGGAATTTCCGGTGAGATGTTTTACGTGTGGTTCGGTTATCGGACATCTTTATGAAGATTATAAAAAACTCGAAAAGGACAAAACGCCGGAGGTCGCTCTGGACGAACTCGGAGTACACCGATACTGCTGCAGGAGAATGTTCCTGTCTCACGTTGATATAGTGGATACTATCGTAAAGTATCCAAGAGTATGACAGTAACGGGGCCGTAAGGTAACCTGGTTATCCTGCGAGCTTGGGGTGTTCGTAATCTGAGTTCAAATCTCGGCGGCCCCATTTCAAAAAATTGGTGATTTGAGTGAACTCCGTTCACTGCTCACCAACAAGTTGGTGATATCTATGGAAAAAATAAATGCGCCTGTCAAACAGGATATATTGCTTGAAGCTGGTGTTCATATAGGCACAAAGATAAGAACAAACGATATGAGGGATTTTGTTTTCAAGAGAAGGGATGACGGACTTTACATACTTGATCTTAGGCAGACTGCAGACAGACTTCTTACAGCTGCGAAGATGCTTGGAAAATACGCTCCTGAAGATGTTCTCGTCGTAGCATCAAGGATCTATTCAGGCAGTCCTGCATCAAAGTTTTCCGCATTGACCGGAATACCCGTAATCATGGGAAGATTCGTGCCAGGAACAATGACAAATCTTACTTCAAAGAAATTCAGGGAGCCGAAACTCGTATTCGTCTGCGATCCTAAGGGTGAAAGAGAGGCGATTTCCGAAAGTGCAAAAAACGGCGTTCCCGTAATCGCATTATGTGATACTGACAATGAAACGAGATATATCGATGTTGTGGTGCCTGTGAACAACAAAGGAAGAAGGTCGCTTGCACTTGTTTTCTACATTCTTACAAGAGAAATCATGCTTTCACAGGGAAAGATAGCTTCATACGATGAATTCCAGTATGATGTGGCTCACTTCGAGAAAATCGTTGAAAAAGAGGAGGAGAAGGAAGAAGCGCCTGAAGAAGAGAAGCCCGAGAAACCTGAAGTAAAAGAGAAACCGGAGGAGCCCAAGAAAGCGGAGAAGAAGCCTGAGACAAAGAAAGAGGCAAAGAAACCAGAGGAGAAGAAGCCTGAAGTAAAAGCTCCTGAAGAAAAGAAAAAGGAAGAAAAAACCAAGGAGCCTGAGAAGAAAGAAGAAAAGAAAACAGAAAAAAAGGCTGAACCTAAAGAAGAAAAACCCAAGAAGGAAGAAAAACCAAAAAAAGAAACGAAAAGAAGGAAGAAAAAGTAGCTATAATGTCTCTTCTTTTTTAAGTTCGCATCTTATATCTATCGATTTTTCTATTCTTTTATCTATTACACCGTCTTTATTGAAAACAAACATCGTTATCGTTGCCCGGTATACCTGGGGATTCGTGTAATTGTTCGCAAAAATCCTGACTGCTTTTTCAAGATATTCCTTTTTTGTAATTATACCCAGCCTCAGCCTGCCCCTTGGAAGACTGCTGGTCGGACTGAGTGATATGTTCTCAGGAACCTTCACTTCTGCCTCACACCATACGGGCTCTTTATTCCGGTTTTCTATTCTTGCAATTATCTCGACGTAATTCGGTTTGTATGCGAAGACTACATTCGGGTGTAAACGTAATTTCAGCTCTACCAATTCCTCACCTTGCTCAAAACTGCTATTGCTGTATGGGTAAATAACATTTTAATTCTTCTCATAGAAAAAATAACATGATACCAGAGGCAAAATTCATAAAATCAGAAATTGTTGTAAGGGAGTTGTCCCTGCCGGACGATGTCCTTATTGCAAGGAAATCCATAGTAAGATGGCTTGCTCTTTCACTGGGATTGATACTCCCCAATGAAAGCAGGACTTTGCTCCTTGACATTTTTGACGTTCTTCTTGAATTCCATATGAAGAATATACAACCCACTACAAAGGAGATAATAGAAAGGCTTGAGAAAACAGGCGGGGAGAAGCAGAATCCAAAAGCAGTGTATTACCATCTCCAGAGATTAACGGGCATGGGCATACTTAAAAGAAACAAGGGAAAATACTACTTCGGAGACGGAAACGGGGAGAAGATATCCGATGTTTTTAAGGATTTTTACAGAAACAAGACAGACACTGCATTCGGGAATATAGAAAAAGCACTTAAAAGGCTTGAAACAAGCTATAAATAAGGGGAGAACATGGAGATTTCGGGTTTCTACAAATTAAGCGCAGAGGAGAGGCTGAAGAAAATCAAGGAGATTGCAGGACTCTCTGACGGGGAGGCAGCCTTGCTTAAAGATACCGGAGCATTGAAAATAGATGTTGCAGACAGGATGGTCGAGAATGTTGTGGGTGCGGTTCATCTTCCTCTCGGGATTGCAACTAATTTCAAAATCAACGGAAAGGAATATCTGGTGCCGATGGCTCTTGAAGAACCGTCTGTAATAGCAGCTGCATCAAAAGCTGCGAAATTAACACTTCCTGAAGGATTTACTGCAGAAGCAGAAGAGCCTGTCATGATAGGGCAGGTTCAGCTTGTCGGAATAGAGAACAGCGCGGCAGCAATAAAGAAACTTGACGAAAAGAAAGATGATATTATCAGAATCTGCAAAGAGCAATTGAAAAATCTTGAAAAATACGGGGGAGGAATCAAAGATGTGTTTTTCAGGAATATTGAAACTTCAAGGGGAGAGATGATTATTGCCGAGTTCGAAGTGGACATGAGGGATGCGATGGGCGCCAACATGATGAATACCATGCTTGAGGCAGTGGCCCCGACCCTTGCCGAATTCGCGGATGCTGAAGCAAGACTGAAGATAATATCCAATCTTGCAACAAAAAGAAAAGTAAAGGTAAAGGCAGTCTGGAAAAATCTTCCTGAAGGTGCGGTTGAAAAAATACTGGACGGTTATGAACTTGCTGCAAATGATGTTTACAGGTGTGCAACGCATAACAAAGGAGTTATGAACGGAATAGATGCTGTTGCCGTTGCGTGCGGACAGGACTGGAGGGCGATTGAAGCAGGAATGCATGCTTATGCTGCAATAGATGGATATAGGCCTATTACCCATTTTGAAAAAGATAAAAAAGGAAATTTGGTGGGGACAATAGAACTTCCGATGGCTGTTGCTACTGTCGGAGGGGCAACAGGAACAATTGATACTGCAAAGGTTGCCCTGAAGATTCTTAATGTAAAAACATCACAGGAACTGGGAATGGTTATGGCTGCTGTCGGTCTTGCGAATAATTTCGCAGCATTGTACGCGCTTTCAACAGAAGGAATACAGAAAGGGCACATGAAACTGCATGCAAGGAACATAGCAGTGCTTGCAGGCGCTTCAACTTCCGAGGAAATAAACAGGGTTGCTGAGAAAATGGCTGAAAAAGAGGTTTATAACCTTGACTTTGCAAAGAAAGTTCTGGAGGAAATAAGATGAATGGCCTGCTTGTTTATCTTGCTTTCGGAATATTTTCGTTTCTGATTACCTTCATATTTACCAAACTGCTTGTTCCAAGATTAAAACGATTCAATATCATAGGAAGGGATGTAAACAAGCCGAGCAGGCCCGAAGTTGCGGAAATGGGCGGAATAGGAATAGTTGCCGGATTCACTGCAGGTGTTCTTCTTGCAATATTCTTCAATACGTTTTTCGATTTTGAATTCAATCTTGTTCATGTGATGGCAGCGCTTATTACCGTACATTCGGTTGCATTCATCGGAATAGTGGATGACCTGCTCGATGTTCCGCAGTATATCAAGGCATTTCTTCCGCTTGTTGCAGCAGTCCCGCTTATTGCTGTAAGTGCTGCAGGAAGCACTGCAATAACAATACCTTTCATAGGAATGGTCGATTTGGGGATATTCTACATAATCGTCCTTGTTCCGATAGGAGTTGCGGTTGCTTCAAACCTTTCGAATATGTTTGCAGGATTCAATGGTCTTGAGGCAGGGCTCGGCTCTGTGATATTCGCGGCAATGGCATTTATTGCAGTTGCGCACAATTCCCCTGAAATGATAGTGCTTTTCGTTCCGATGCTCGGCGCGCTTCTTGCATTTTTATTCTTCAACTGGTATCCTGCAAAGGTATTTCCCGGAGATGTGGGAAATCTTACCATAGGAGCGGTGCTTGCAAGCGGAGTCATCATAGGAAACATGGAAACTGCAGGAGCATTGCTGATGATTCCCTATGTTGTTGATTTCTTTATCAAAGCATATCATAAATTCCCGAGCACCCAATGGTGGGGGGAATACAGAATGGGAAAACTGTATGCGCTTGAAGGAAAAGCCAACGGTCTTGCACAATTTACGATGAAGGTATTCAACGGAATTTCAGAAAAGAATCTTACCATATTTTTCATTGGGGCCGAAGTAATAATCGCAGCAATCGTTATTATGCTCTATTTGTAGATGTCTGCAAGCTTCAGTTCCTTGTTGAGTTTTTCGTAGTCAACCACTCTTCCGATATCATACCAGACTTTCTCGAATACGTATGCATTGATTTTTTCCTTTTTTTCAAGCATTCTGGGGAAAACATTCTTTGCAAAATCATCTTTTTCCTTTATGTATTTGAATATTTCCGGCTCAAAAACATAGATTGCTACATTGTAAAGATTTTCAATCAGAGGCTTTTCCTTGAAAGTTGTTACATGACCCTTATAATCGACCTCTGCAACTCCGTATTCTATCGGTATTTTTCCTTTCAGTAAAGCAATTGTTGCCAGGCATTTGCTTTTCCTGTGGTGCTCAATCATTTCCTTTACATCTATGTTCGTTATGTGGTCTCCCATAACAACAACGAATGTGTCGTCAACCTTATCGTTCAACGGCAGGATAGAGCCTGCGGTGTTCATTTTCTCTTTTTCAACAGCATATTCGATTTTAACCCCGAATTTGCTTCCATCACCGAAATATTCGTCTATCTTTTCATGCTTGTATCCCACGGTCATTATATAATCCGTAAGTCCTGCCCTCTTCAGATTCTGGACAACGTAATACAGAATCGGCTTCTGCTCCTCGCCTATCGGCAGCATTGGTTTAGGTTTTTCATATGTATAAGGCCTCAGCCTTGTTCCTTCGCCGCCTGCAAGTATGAACGTTTTCATATTATCATCCTCTAAACAAATATCCTATAAGACCACCGGTAAGCGAACATACGAAATTGGTGGTCCCCTTTGTTCCAATTCCTTTTTCCTCAAATATTCCGAATATCGTATCAACAAAAGAACCTATAAAACCAGCTACTCCTATAAAAAGCGCGGTAAGGGGGCTTGTTTCGAAAAGAAACATTCCCAATATTCCTATCAAAGTAGCTCCGACCAGGGATGCTATTGTCCCCATCATACTTATTGCTCCGCTTGTACCCGGCTTCACTTCCTTTAAATTTTCCAGGGATAATGGTTTTCCTTTTCCGAGAACTCCTATTTCAGAAGCAAAAGTATCAGAGGTTGTTGCCGCAAGCGAAGCCATAAACGGTACCGGGCCTATGACTGGTGAAAGTGCTGCAAAAATTGTCGGTGCCAGACCGTTTGACAGAACGTTCTCCCAGCCTCTTTCATGCTCGTATATTCCCATGTCCCTCTTGATATCGTGCTCGTATCTTGTTGCAATAACTCCCAGGAACAAAAAAGAAAGCATAAGCGCAAGATAATTCAGACCGCCGAATACCCAGATGATTGTACCCATAATAATTGCAAGAAGAATTCCCCATTTATCAAGTATCCTCATAAAGTAAACCTCTAAAAAAAGAAAAAAAGATTATTTTTTTGAAAGAACAATTTCCATTGCTGAAACTTTGCTTTTTGAACCGTCTTCTGATGTAAGTTCTTCGGTAGAAATAGCGATATCACTTATTTTGACATCAGGCATAAAACGGTTTTTGACTATCTCGGCTACATCCACTGCTCTCGAGATGAGTTTTCCTCTTGCTTTTATGGCTACTTCCTTTGCACCGTTGTTGAACTGTGTTACAACAGCCAAAACGTATCCCATGGCGCCCTTCTTTCCTACAAAAACGACGTTGTCGTCTCCGCCCCTTCTTGCTGCAGGAGCTGCTGCAGGCGCTTCCTTAATTTCCGTTGTTTCCTCTTTTTTCTCTTCTTCTGCCATTGTTTTCACCCTTTGTAGTTGTTAGTAGTAATTGCCTCTCCTCCCCTATATGAATCATGAAGGAATTTAAATGTTCCTGGAAACAACAAGTCCTGCAAGCAACAGCATTCCCAATGAAGCAGGACAGGGATAAGTTCCTCCATTTTCATCCAGTGCAGGGGGAGGCTCTTCGATTACCTCTACACATTCATGAAGCTCGCATGTATAACCCGATTCGCAGTCGGTATTTTCACAGCAATCATAATGATAGCATTTGTGGTTTCCTATATAACCGCATTCGCATTCGACCTTAAGGCACTGTCCGTCAGAGCAGTATTCGTCATATTCGCAGGTAGTATCAACCTGGCATTCTATTTCAGGCGCATACGGTTCAGGCTCAGGGATCACGCATTCGTCCGCCGCCGCCTTTGCATCCTCATAATACGCCACTGCATTGTCTGCAGCTGCTTTTGCCGAGAGATAATCCCCTCCGGTATAATGAGTATTCATAAGAGTATACTGTCCTTCTGCATCATCCCATTTATCCTCAACTTCAGGACAGCTGATTTTTGCAAGCACAGAATCCTTCACCTCATTTCTCTTGCTTGTTGCAGCTGAAATTGAATCGCTTGCAGCCTGGCGCCTTTCCTCTCTTTCACATTCAATCACTTTCAGGGGAAGAGCATGTAATATGCTGAATACGTCATGAGCATTGTTGTACGCACTGCTTGCAAGGTCATAAGCATTGCTGTATTTTTCCAGTATATATTCCTCAAAAGCATCATCATATGATTCCTGGGCTGCTGCAAGTTTATCCTCTGCCTCATTCCAGTCTTCATTTACTTCGGGGCATCTGTCAAAATATAATGAATAATCGGTTTCATTTCCATAAAGAGCATCTTCAGCGTCCTCTATTTCGTCCTTGGCGTCGTTCAGTTTGTCAAGCGCCTGGTTTTTTGTCCCGTTATCTGCTGCAAAAGTCAGAGAAGCAAACATCAAAACTACAATAAAAATTATTGCAACTTTTTTCATATTAATCACGATTTTAGCTTGCCACTTAACATTTAAAAATTGCACCTTCGTAGTGTATCTCATGCATGGTGAATTCAGAAGAATATTCGGTTATGCCCTAGATTTTTATCTGAAGAGAGTGGCACTGGTAGCACTTTTCTCAATACCGTTTGTGGTCGCTGTAATCATAGCGCACCTGATATCCGCAGAAACATATCTGGCGGCAGGAAGCCTGTTCCTTGCAACAGGAAGAATACCGGAGCTTTCGATTCTGGATACCGTATTTACCGTAATAGCATATGCAGTCATAATGTTCATCATATCCGGCACCATAGTAAACATAAACATACTCGTACGTTCAAGAAGGACGATGACCGATACTACTACAGAGATGCTTCTTTCGATGAAGACATATGCAATGAGGATATTCTATATCCTCACAATCTCACTGCTTGTGATGTCCGTAATACAGCTCATTACCTATGATAATCCACTGAGAACATGGCTGTATCCGATATCAATGCTGATTTTTTTCTTTTTTACTTCATTCAGCATTCCGGCAGTGGTAATAGACAATGCAGATACCGCAACCGCGCTTGAGCATTCGGCAAGATTCGCAATCCACAAGCCGTTCATGATAATCAAATGGATGCTGACGCTTGTTGTGCTTCTAGGAATAACAATGCTGTTTTCCTATTATACTTTATCATCACCATTCTGGGAATATCTGGTCCTGCTGCTTAATTCCCTGGTTTTCCTTCCGTTTATGCTGATTCTGCAGACCCAGATTTATATGGAAAAATATCCGCTTGCGAGGTGATTCAGTGAAAAAAATATCATCAAGAAAGAAAGAACATGTCGAGATGTCTCTCAGGGCAGCAAGCCAGTACGTCGTAGGCGCAGGATTTGACAGGATACGGCTTATTCACAACGCAGTCCCTGAACTTGACCTTGACAAAGTTAATTTATCTTCAAAATTCCTCGGAAAGAGGATTAAATATCCTCTTATGATGACCGCTATGACGGGCGGATATCCGAAAGCTAAGGACATTAACAAAAAGCTTGCAGAGGCTGCGCAGAAACACGGGGTAGCGCTCGGTTTGGGCAGCCAGAGGGCAATGATAGAGAATCCGAAGCTTGCCGATACCTTTAAAATGAGGAAATATGCCCCTTCTGTACCTATCGTGGCGAATATCGGGGCTTTTCAATTGAAGAAATACCCTGTCAAGACGATAGAAAAACTTGTTTCAGACGTTGATTCAGACGGTCTTGCTATTCATCTTAATGCTCTTCAGGAGGTTATCCAGCCCGAGGGAGACAAGGATTACAGCGGTGTTCTCAAGGCGATAGCAAAGACCTGTGATAAATTAGATGTGCCTGTTATCGTGAAAGAAACGGGTGCAGGAATAGACAGGGATGCTGCAGAGAAGCTTAAAGCAGCAGGAGTGAGCTGGATAGACGTTTCCGGAGCAGGAGGAACGTCGTGGAGCAGGATTGAATATTTACGCTCAAAAGGCGCTGTTCCGGGCTTCGAGGACTGGGGGATTCCTACCGTCGAATGCCTTATGATGTGCCGTGGAGTTCTTCCTCTGATAGCAAGCGGAGGGGTCAGAAACGGCATAGATGCTGCCAAGGCAATTGCTCTCGGGGCAGATATAGCCGGTGCCGCGCAGCCTTTCCTGAAGGCCCTTATGAAGAAGCAGCTTGATAAAGAGCTTGATATGTGGGAAAAACAGCTCAGAATAGCGGCTTTCCTCACTGGGAGCAAGAATATTGATTATCTGAAGGCTGCAAAGTGCATGCTTTGCTGATTTTGTTACACACGTTTAAATTATGTAGCCACCTTCCTCCTCTGTAGTTTCAGCTGGATTAGCCCAAAAAAGCGTCGAAACGATAGCTTTAAATAATGTTTCAGACAGTGTATATATATGGTTAAAAAGATGGTATCTCTGAGAGAAAGAACTGAACGACCTATGAGAGCCGTAGATTCAAATAGGATTGCCTATAAATTCCATGAGAGAGTCGGTGCTCCTCAAATATGGGAGAACCATATCAGAGAAGTTAAAACAAAGTCAACAGAGACTACGGTCGTAGAACCGGCCATCATTGATGATCCTCGCAGCGACGTATACCGAGCATGGGTAAACAGTGTTCTTAACGACATACTCAATTATCACGATGTAAAACATGATGTAGTAAGAGGAATAAGACATAACCCTAAGGTGAGGACCCCTGCGCTCAGAGACGAAAGAGTAATAGAGGAAATAGAATTCTTTGGAGAATTAACCGAACTTGACAGGAAAGGGGCTGATTTATCAGAATATGTACCTCTTCTTAACAATGGACATGCGCCATTAGCACTGCTCGCAAGAATACTGGATTACGCTGTTACACATAACGACGGCAAATACCTTAATGATTTTATCAGTCCAACAGGGCATCCGATATTGAGAATGTTCTGTTCATACGAGGAAGCACTGGAAACACTCAGAAATGAGGCAAAGGCAGGAGAGATGATTTATGCACCGATAGCAGAGCTTTTCGGTCATCCTAGTCTTGCAGGAGATATTCTTACACACTCGTTCAAGGTAAGATATCCCCAAGTTTATGAGCATGTTACTGAAAGCCTGAAGGACGGAATAATCCGCGAAAAACTTTACTTTACAAGGACTATCGTCAGAGGGATAAAGAAGAAGATAGTGGAAGAGCTTCATAACATGGGTTTTGATGTTGAAATGCAGGAAAGAATGGCGAAACACATGGGAAAAACCATGAGGAAAGTCCGTAAAATGCTTGCAAAGAAGTATGAAGATTCAGAAGAGAGCCGCTTCCTGAGTCTGAAACAGTATATAACAAACCATGTAGAGAAGTTTGATATTACAGAACTTAACGACCTTGTAGCAATGAGAGTAATCCTGGATAAATACCGGGGAGAAGAGATAGACTCGATGGAAGAAGAGAAAAAAGAGCATATAATATCGATGGCCGTTGGAACCATCAAAGAGCGCCTTAATGAATTTGTGATGGATTCTGAGAACAGCTACAGATACTCGCATGATTTCTGGGAAAAGGAAAACGGTTACAGGTCACACCATTTCGATGTCAAACCAGTGACAATGGTAAGTGCAGCAAGATTCGAGATTCAGGTAAGAACAACCGAATGGCATGAAATTTCAGAACACGGTAAGGCTGCGCACTATTACTACATAGGAGGAAACAGTGAATTCGTAGACATGATAAAAGACTCCTATAAGGACAGAATCCACTTGTTCAGGAAATAATCATATTCCTGAGAAGTCGGTGAAATCCTTCATAACATTAAGGACCATATTCGTATTTGTTTTATCTACACGAGGCAGTGCCAATATCTTTTTTATCAAAGCGCTTAGTTCTGACCTGCTTTTTCTCATCAGAATTGCCATTGAATCATATTGTCCAGTAACGTCATAAACAGCAACCACTCCGGGCATTGCGCTTATTTTCTTTTGTACCTCAAGAAGATTTCCACCTGAAATGCTTATCTGAACAATTGCAACGAATTCATAGCCTAATTTGAGGTAGTCCAGATTTGCAGTATAGCCTTTTATCATTCCTGATTTTTCCATCCTCCTTATCCTCTCGCTTATTGCCGAGGGGCTTACGCCTACAGAAGAGGCAAGTTTTCTCAATGATTTCCTTGAATCCTTCCTCAGCTCCACAAGTATTCTTTCGTCTGTCTCATCCATATGTTCTGTTTTCATGCCTGTCAACCTCCGAATTCAGAACATTTGCAGTTAAAATTTATAATGATTTTGTTCAAATGTTTGGAAAAATCCGGTAAAAATTTAAATATGTCTTTGAATCAACCCTAAAAAATTACAATTGTGAGGCGAATGACTATGGAAAAAATCTTTGAGGATATAGAAAAAAAGAATGTGAAATTCGTGGTATTGCAGTTCAGCGACCTGATAGGCGCATCGAAAAGCGTTACCATCCCTGCCAGTCTGCTTGATGAGGCGCTGAAGCACGGAATATGGTTTGACGGCTCATCGATAGAAGGATTTGCAAGGATTCATGAAAGCGATATGTTCCTGCGTCCTGATAGTTCTACTTATGCTACTATCCCATGGTTGTCCTCTTCTGACGGGAATACTGCACGTTTTATCTGCGATGTCTTCAACCCTGACGGAAAACCATTCGAAGGAGACCCGAGATTCGTACTGAAGAATACACTGCAGGAGGCGGAAAAACTCGGCCTGAAATATTTTGTTGGCCCTGAACTTGAGTTCTTCCTTTTCAAAAAAGAGAACGGAAATATTGCCCCACTGCCTCATGACAATGGTGGATATTTTGATTTTATTTCCGATAAGGCTTATGAAATAAGAAGGGAAATGACAAATGCGCTTGCAAACTTCGGAATAAATGTTGAAACAAGCCATCATGAAGTGGCAATCGGACAGCATGAGATAGATTTTCGGTATGATGAGGCATTGAAGGCAGCAGACAACGTTACCACTATGAAATTCGTATTGAAGGCAATAGCCCAGAAATACGGTCTTCATGCGACTTTCATGCCCAAGCCCATAGCAGGGATAAATGGTTCGGGAATGCATGTGCACCAGAGTATGTTTACCGGAGAGAATAATGCATTCTATGATGAGAATGACAAATACGGCTTATCACAGGAGGCTTACCGGTTCGTAGCAGGACAGCTTGCGCATGCACAGGGTATGAGCCTTATTCTGGGACCTACTGTAAATTCATACAAACGGCTTGTTCCCGGCTATGAAGCCCCTGTTTATATTGCATGGGCAAGGGTAAACCGTTCTGCTTTGATAAGAATACCAAGATGGAACCCGAATAAACCCAGTTCAGCAAGATGTGAACTGCGCTGTCCTGACCCTTCGACAAATGCATATCTTTCATTTGCAGTGATGCTCAAGGCAGGGCTAAGAGGAATAAACGACAAACTTGAGCCTCCGAAGCCTGTTGAGGAGAATATGTTCGACTTTGATGACAGGAAGCTTGATGAACTGAAAATAAGGACATTGCCGGAATCGCTCGGTCATGCACTGAAAGAGGCTGAAAAAGACGGGATAATCCGTGAAACTTTCGGCGAGAATACTTTCAGGAAATACATCAGTGCAAAAAGAGCAGAATGGGATTCATACAGGCAGAGTGTAAGCCAGTGGGAGATAGAAAGATATCTTGAGGGATATTAAAAAAAGAATTAGAAGACGTTATACACGTAACGCCTGTCTATGTTGATTACCTTGTTTATGTCCCATACCTTGTCCAGCATATTAAGGATATTGGTGAACAGCACGAAACTAGCACATATACCTATGGCAAACAATCCTCTTTCGAATGCAACTATAGGTATGAGCATCGTCCATTGTGCTGCAGTCATGGGAACTGTTAATGCCCAAAGGCTTGAACCAACCGCATGTGCAGTGAAAGTTGAACCAAGGCTCCTGAAGAACAGCATATCGGGAAGGAATTTCACTATTATCGGTATAAACCAGTAAAGCGCATAATACCATGCTTCAAGTCCTGCAGGTGTTGACCAGAAAGCAATCATTGCTGCTACTGGGATTATTATGCCGAGCTTGTCGCTGAGTTTTGTCTTTGTGTTCCTGCTGAAATAATATGCTGCAAAGAGCATAGGAGTAAGCCTGAGCAGGTTGATTGCCGTTACTTCCTTCCCTACAAGCGCGAAGTTGATTAATTCAGCAAACAGAACCGCCACTACTCCGAAAAGTCCGAGAAATCCTCCTGCAATCGGTCCGAAGAACTGGAACAGGGTAAAGAACTGATTGTCTGCACCGATTATAGATGAGAAGTTTATTTCCATTCCCACTAATGTGAGAGCAACAAACAGTATCAGAAATACAATTCCGAGTTTAGAAACCATATTTTTCATTCCGCCACCTCAAAGATTATTAGAGAAATACCTTTATGGAGTAAGAGTTTAATAAGGTTTTGATTGTCACGAGAGAACAAGCGACCTAAAACGGATTTGTCACGGCCCGAACTATATGTAAAGCGAATTCAACCAAAAACAGCAGAAAAACCGCTGCCCCTAAACCTATTTCTGCAGTCGTAAAAACAGGCAACAGGAAACTCGCAACGGGAAACAAAATTAAGAAAACGGGCCCGGAGGGTGATCCTGAAGGGGTTGCCTGTTTGGAGTTGCCGGTTTCCAGAGATAAAGACGTAGGGTTTTCCGTTCCGGGTGGCCTGTTTCCGGAATGTAGTAAAGGAAAATCAGTTTCGCAGGCAAAACAAAGGACAAAAGAATTGACAAAGGAATGGCCCAGAATAAAGCAGGAAATTGAATTTTTAGGGCGTTATTTGTCAAAAGGCAATCTTGTAAGGGCCATAACAATATTGTCAGAATCAAGGAAAAGCCGGTTTCTAAGGAGAAGAAATCCGAAATATGGCTCAATGAATAAGGGCTTTACTGATGAGGAACTGGAGAGATTTTTCAGTGTAGTAGATAACCCTAAGGCGCATCTTCTTTTCAGTTTCCAAGCTGTTATGGGGCTGAGAATCGGTGAGGCAGTAAGAATCAGTATTAAGGATATAAATCTTAGGACTAGGGAATTGCGTATCTTTACTGAAAAAAGCGGGAAGACTGACTATCTCATAATACCGGTTAGCCTTTTTGACCGGGTACTGCAGTATATCGAAACATACGAGCAGGAGATAGCTGAGGCCAAAGGACATTTGTTTTTTTCCTTGAAGCCAGGGAACAGGAGAGCATATACAGAGCCAAGGCAGACAAGCCAGAATGCAAGGGTTCTCTTTCAGGAGTATATAAGAAAGGCCAAGCTTGAGGAGATTTACGGCTATAACTCGGCATCACGGCCACATGCTTTGCATAGGCTTACTCCACATAGCCTAAGACATTACGCAATTACGAACTTCTGCAGGAAAAACGGCGGTAATGTCATGTTGGCTGCTAAATTTGCCAGACATACTAATGTCCAGATAACAATGACGTACATACACACAAGAAAGGATGAGCTTTATGCAAGCATCGAAAGGGCACAGGATGACAGATTGTTAAGGAGGGTGAAAAAGATGCAAGAAAAGATATAGTCAGCTTTCTAATAGTTCATCTGCTTTCTTGGGATACAATACGCCAACTATCATGAAACTAGGAAACCTAAAGTGAGAACCAACGATGAAATACACATGGTTACGCTTAAATATATCAACTAAAAACTTATTTTTTACTTTTTCATGCACCTCTTTTTCATCTTTGTATTTTCCTTTTTTTCTGTATTCTTCACATTTGTGATATAACATGGCCGCCTCCCAATCCTCACAGAGCATTTCATGAAATTTTCCTTCGGTATCATCCTTAAATACATACTGATACTTGAATTTCGGGGGCTCAAGTTTTAATGCAGGTTTTCCAAATAAGTCCATCTGTTTTCTTCTTCCAGTCAACTTTTCGTACTTTGCATTAGAGACCGGGGAGAAATCTTTTACTTCAAGTGGGTGAACTATACCCAGCGACTGGACCCTTGCAGTTTTTGCCGTCAACTCTTCGATTGTAGTTATCTTGCCTTTGATCAGTTCTTCTATCTCTTTATAACCAGCTTCCCTCAACGGTTTTATCGTATCAAATTTTATTTTTCTGCTTTCCGGTCTATGGTCTGAAGGGGCATCGCTTTCAAGTTCGTATTCGATCCACATCTTTTTCTTGAATTTCCTTCCACTAGTTTCCCAGAATATGTCCCAAGGTACGGGATAAATTCTACGCCATTCTCCTTTATCAGTTATTCCAGCTACGCATATTAGTTCTTCATATTTTTGACTTTGAGCGGGTGCAGCTTTGGCTAAAACAAGTAACTTTTCCTTCATATGTGTACCACTTCATTCCCCATTCTATTGAGTTTTTTTGCTAGCACTCCTCGGTGACATTGTTCTATGTTTTTCTCAAAACACATCAATGCTATTCTTTTTTTATTTCCAAGGTTATATAGTTTATCTATGGATTGCTTATTTCTTGTAAGTATATTTCTTCGGTAATATACGAAAAGTTCATCGTAATCTTTTTGGCTGTACAGCTTCTTTCTATTCTCTCCGGGTATGCCTAACTCTGGGATATGAATATAATTTATATCTGCTCTATTGAGATAACCAGTAAGGATCTTATCAGTGAAAACGAAATTCATACTGAATGGGTTGTATCTAACATCGACAAGAACATCTATATGATTCTGTATTAATTTATCTAGGAACGAATCAATATTTTCTTTTTCATATCCAATTGTAAAAATTCCTGGTTTGAATTTACGTTTTTTATTGCTAATTAATTTGCTTCTTTGTGCATATTCCGGATATTTTGAATAAACATACTCTCTTATCGAGTTGTAGTTGAATTTATCCACAAGTTTATCCACTGGAGCCTGAAATTCATACGATAAAATATTAGCAAAATCTTTACCCTTTTTTGTAAGATTTGTATTTTCATCTATAAACCCATCTCTTTTAAGTTCTCCTAAATCGCGATAAAATTCATTAGAAAATGGCCCATAGTTGTGAGGAAAAAAAGAGTAAAATGAAATTCTCTCTCCATAATGATACTCTTTAGTCAATAGGAAAAGTATTTTGTTTGCTAAGCTTTTGGAATACTTCTTTTTGACACTAAGTCTTTGTATCAAATAAACCAATACCCTCCATCGGTTGCGCATAATTTATATTCGATAAATAGTTATTTTAATCTTCACTTATCGTGCCGTTGATTCGCGTTATTTGACACATAAGCATTCGTAGAGTAAATGATATTGCAACCCTACTTGATAAAAGTAATGTTTATTTTATTTGCTTCCTATTCAACTGAAGCTACATCATATATCTGCTCTCCCACATAACTTCAAAAATCTTTTTTTGAGTATCTGCAAAAACCTTATCCTTGATTAGTAGTCCGTATGGCCTTTCCCCGTGATTTAGAAAATAGGTATATCCCCCTGCAACACCAAACTCAGATTTCATTTTTAATTTGGAGTACTTAACTTCAGTCAATTTCATGATTTGTCTCTGTTTTCCCATCTCTTTAAGTTCAGACGGAACAATTATTTTAAGATGGACTTTTTTCTTGAATCTTGGAGGATGAAAGTATTCCAGGAGAAAGGCGTTCCATCGCTCATAGGCAATGGGGGCCGAACTAACATAACAGGTTGAATTGGGCTCCCAACTCTCGATAAATTCAGTAAACATTGACCTTACTCCAGCAACGCCTTCAAAATATTTGAAATCCGTTTGCCTGGATTCTCTTAGTTCTATTTTTTTAAGGTTTGAAATGAATTCTTTGAGGTCCTGCTTTTCCATCTCAAGCTGGCGTTCTTTTTCCCTGAAGAGGGAATATAAGCTTTCAGGATTCACCGGCCTAAAAATCTTGATATTGTTTACGACCTTAAAGCTGACAAGGCCTTTATCCAACAGTTTTCCCAGTATCTGGTAAATGTGGGAATTGTGAATGTTTAATTTGGAGCAGATTACTCCGGTCTTCGCATTCTGGTGTTCCAACAAGAATAGGTATACCCGTGCTTCGCTCTGTGTGAGCCCGATCGACTGTAATTTCTCAATAAGTTTTCTCATACTACATATATGTAGTAGCAAATATTTAAATGTTTCTAATACCACAAAGATATACATGAACAACCACAAAATAATAAAACCTGAAAAGAATGGGAATGGTGCTGGGAAGGACAGAAAGGTGCCCAAAGCATTTGATAGGGTGAAGAAGCCCGAGGCTGAACCGGCTATGGTACGTAAGCCACCATCAGACCTAAAAGAAGAAGGACTCATGCATGGAGTCGTGGGTGCTATTCGTGCAGAAAACGCAGGAGCGCTCAGGGAATTGATTGACGCTGGCGCGGATGTAAATGCAGAGGACGGGTCTGGAAAAACCATGCTGATGGATGCATGTATGCACAAGCATGGTGATGAAATTGTTCGATTACTGCTGGATAATGGTGCGGATGCAAATGCTAGAGATGAAGATGGGTGGACGTCGCTGATGTATGCTGTTAAAGGTGGGCATGCGGAAGTTGTTAAGATGCTGCTCGATGCTGGTGCGGATGCAAATGCTAGAGATGAAGATGGGTGGACGTCGCTGATGTATGCTGTTAAAGGTGGGCATGCGGAAGTTGTTAAGATGCTGCTCGATGCTGGTGCGGATGTAAATGCCGGTGGGGGGACTGCGCTGATGCATGCTGCTGGAGGTGGGCATGCGGAAGTTGTTAAGATGCTGCTCGATGCTGGTGCGGATGCAAATGCCAGGGATAGGCACAGATTGACTGCGCTGATGTGTGCTTCTTGGAATGGAGATACAGAAGTTCTAGAATTACTAATCAATGCAGGAGCGAATGTGAATGTTAAGGATAAACTTGGAAAGACTGCGCTGATAATTGCTGCAGAGCGTTTGCAGTTCGAAATTATACCGGTCCTGATTGATGCCGGGGCTAATGTGAATACCAGACACCGCTTTGGCAGGAATGCGCTGCTAGAAGTTATTGCGCATAATACGACGGATACTTCTGCTACCGTTCAACTACTGATTGATAGTGGTTCGCGTATAAATATAAAAGAAGAGGAGTATGGGTGGACTGCGCTGATTATAGCTACTTTTCAGAATGATGGTTCTATGGTTGAAACACTGCTTGCTGAGGGTGCGGATACATATCTCAGGGATAATGATGGGCGGACTGCGATGGAACACGCTAAAGATAAGATTAGACATATTAATATGAAGAGAGGCCTTTACCAATGCGCTGATAGGCTAGAGAATGATTTTAGAGAGATTGTCCGGATGCTGCATGATGCAAGAGAGGGACGCCTGCCGATTGTACGGGAACTGTTGGATAAAGAACTGGCAAATACCCTCAAAAATGCTGAAGATGCGAATAGTATAGAATTGCAAAGACGCGTAAGGAGATTGCTTAAAGCCGGAGCGAATGCTAACGCAGTAACTGAGAATGGAGAAACTGTACTGATGATTGCTGAAAGTACTGGAGATGCAAAAATCATTAAAATGCTGAAGGATGCAATCAAAAAAAGTGAAGCCTGATGGATAACAGCAATAAAAAGATAGAATACTTCGTGAAAGCTGGGGAACCCCCACCTGGCTGGGACCGCTGATAATTATCCAGCTGGGAATCCTGCTCCTTGGAATTATTCTGCCTTTTATCCTACCCGAATCTTCACCCTTTTGCTACTCACCCCCGATCCCTACTATATACCCAATCAACAACCCAATAATTATCCCCATCAACCACCATCCTTTATCATAATGCTCCGTTTTTAATTCATGTTACCCTTGCACTTCGGCAGGAAAATGATTTAATGGTCAAGCTGCCTTCGGCAGTTTGGTTTAACAACCAAAACCAATAAATTCCTTTTCGCCTTCGTTCCAGGGTCGCAGTTTGCTAATTTTTACCTCTGTCTTCACGCCAACTGCTAAATGAATAAAAACTCCGCACAGAGAGGCAATTCTTACTCTAATTATCGGGAAGTTTGCTCGCTTCATCCTTCGCCCTGTAAAATGGGATGCGGGCTCGGATTTGAAGCTCGCCAAAAAACTTCCCTTGGAAGAAGTCCGGGGATGGAGGTTGATGGAATGAAAATCAGAAGAATCTGGAAATTCGAAGGAATTAAGGAAGATGGAGAAGGCAGGGCAGAATGGGAAGAAGACGGCAGAAGGAATTTCAGGGGTGAAAAGGATGCAGAACTTTAAGAATTTGAGAGTCTACGAAGAGGCGTTTCGCCTGTCGAAGGACATCTATGAGTTCATGGAGGACAAACACATAAGCAGGAGGGCAAAGGAACAGCTGCTGGCTTCGTGCTCTTCCATATGTGCCAACCTCGCGGAAATGGGGGCTTTTGAGTCAAAGGCGCAGATGAGGCAGAAGCTGATAACCTGCATAGGAGAAAGCAATGAAACCGAATTCTGGCTGGACTTGTGTCATTCTTTAAAGGTGATTCCACAAAGAGAACACCTTAAATTCATGGGCTCTGTAGTGAGCATCAGGTCAATGCTCTGCAAGTTGAAGAGCTCTATAGAAAAGGGAGGTGATAGGAAAGCTTGAAGAAGGAAATAGAGGAAAAACTGAAGGCTGACAAAGGGTCGGCAACCGGAAACAGGGAACCGAAAACTCTTGTTGGTCAGCACTACCCGCGTCTAGGTTTGCATGATGCACCTAGCGGAGCGGGGATACAAAAATTGGAGGTGAAAAACATATGAAAAATGAAGAATTCGAAAATATTAGGGCCCGAACTATATGTAAAGCAAATTCAGGCAAAAGCAGTAGAAAAATTGCTGCCCCTGAATCTAATTTTAGCGTCGTAAAAACCGGAAACCGAAAACTCGCAACAGGCAACCAAAATAATAAAACGGGCCCGGAGGGATTGTCAGCTTGCTGGCAAGTTTGGTCGCCAGACCAAGCATTTGAACCCTCGACCTGCGGATTAAAAGTCCGTCGCTCTACCATTTCAGGAAGCGAAGCGTACTGAAATAAGTGACGCATCACTTCAAGCTGAGCTACGGGCCCGTGAATAGTTTAGAAATTCTTATCGGTTATGTTTATATTCCTATTCTTGCCAATTTCATCAGGTGAATTCTAATGAGGGAAAGAACCATACCAAAAATACCAAGCGGGGCAAAGAAAAAAAGGCTTATTGTAGGAACCTTGATTTTATTGGCAGCATCCTTCCTTATAGTAGTAGGAGTTTTTGCATTGCTGGTTTCAGCCCTGCCTTCATTTACAGGAAAATGTGTGGCTGTAGTTGATGTCAATATGCCGTTTACTGTGGAAGGCAGTCCGACTTCGCTGGTTGATATGGGTTATCCAAGCTCTGAAGAACTGGCGGATGTAATAAAAGAACTTAATTACAGAAATGATGTAGGAGCAGTATTGTTTATATTCAATTCAGGAGGCGGTTCTGTTGTTGCAACGCATGAGATTTATGATGCTGTTGAAGAACTGGATACGCCCACTGTTTCTTATTTCAGGGAAGTTGCAGCATCAGGAGCATATTACGTTGCAAGCGAAACAGATTATATAGTATCAGACCCTGCCACGATAACAGGAAACATAGGGGTCAGGTCGGTTGCTTTCCTGAGTTTTGAAGCCCTTATCAGAAATCTTGGAATAAACGCAACAGTAGTTACTTCGGGAGATTACAAGGACATCGGTTCTCCGTACAGAAACATGAGCGAAGAGGAACAGGTGATAGTGCAGTCAATAATCGATGAAATATTCCAGGAATTCAAAAGCATAGTGATAGAAAACAGAAGGGGAAAACTGAACATGGAAAAATTCGATGAGATAACCGATGGAAGAATACTCAGTGGAAGACAGGCTTATGAAATCGGACTTGTAGACGAGCTTGGAAACAAGGATGATGCAATAATGAAAGCAGCAGAATTAGGTGGGATGGAATTCGAAACTGTTGATGATATAAGAGTCTGTTATACTGAAGTTATACCAAGGGAAGGCAGTCTGTTCAGTGCTGATAGTTTCATAGGAGGAATAAGTGAAAGCCTTGGGTCGATAGTACCAAGATTCCAGTGATGAAAGTGAAAAACATAGAGCTGATTCTTTTTGTTTTTGCAGTAGTCATAATTGTATTGGTGATTTACAACAGCATACAGCCGCCTGTAGAGGAGGATATTGCGCCGGAAACAGTGGAATGTGCCGAAGGTTCGGTAAGGGACTGTGAAAGAGGACCATGCAACGGAACGCAGTCATGCACAAACGGAACATGGGAAAAATGCAGTGTTGAAATTATCTGCACTCCTGGCGCAAGAACACCGTGCGTAATGGATCACTGCGCCTCTGCCTATAAAATATGCAATGAGTGCGGAACAGGATACGGAGAATGCATAGGATAAACTACTTTTTCACCCTGAACGTTTTTCCATGCCCGGGAATAACATAATCGGCAATTTCAAGGATTTTCTTTCTGGATTCCACGAGCTTTTCCATATCAAAAACATGCACAGGGTCTTTTCTGTTGACATCGATAATCTGTTCTTCACCATCCATCCACCAGAAAACATCTCCTGCGATTACGTATACGCTTTCGGATGCAGAAATAACAACCGAAATGTGATCTGCGGTATGGCCGGGAGTCTGCAAAAGCTTAATATCGGTTTCCGGAACGGAATTCCCTTTGGTTATGACTTTTGCATTGCTGAAAATATCCAAGAGCATTGCGTGGTCTTCGTGGGAATGAGTAAGAATAACGTAATCAATATCTTTCTCAGACATTTTTTCCTTCTTAAGCGCATCAATAAGATTTTTTTTCTCGCAGCCAGGGTCTACTATTATGTTTTTTCCATTGGATTTAACAAGAACTACGGCAGAATTCGCAACCCATCCTTCTGAAGTTTTCCTTGCATGGCCTTCGAGCAGGACTTTGACTTCATTCATGCATATCTTACTCTTTTTTCAATATCTTCAAGTCTTCTGAAAACAGAATTTGATTTTTTGTAAGTTTTATAGCCTTTCAGGAATTCTTTTTTCCCTTTATTATCAAGAGCTCTTAACATCGTATAAACATCAACTGCCTTGTCTTCGATATATTCCGAGAAAAACCCAAGTCCGAAATCTATAATGAACATTTCTCCTGATTTTTCCAGTAAATTCGCAGGAGTGTAGTCGCCGTGGATTATTCCGGAGGAATGGAGCCTTGCAAGGATTTTACCTGCCTCTTTTGATTCCCTAAGATTCATTCCCGGCCTTTTCCCGTCTATAAAAGTCATTGTTATTGAAAAATCATCAACCTTCATTACAACAGGACATTTTACATCGGCTTTTTTTGCCCTGTGCAATAATCTTGCCTCAACCCTTGTCCTGCTTTTCCTCAGTCTTTCATCAAGCTCTTTTGCCCTGTATTTTTTGGGTATTCTGTCCTTTACTACAGTATCTCTTCCAAGAAAATGACTTCGAGTAACAACTGCTTCAGCTCCGCGCATTCAAATCAACCGAAAATTATCCTTGAGAATACCATTGCAATCAGGAATATTACACCCCATAATATTATGAAAGTGAATTCGAAAAGTCCGAACAAAAGCCCCAGTACAAGTATTCCGAAAGTTGCGCACAACCATGCGGTCCTGCTCCATACGAGAACCTTGCTTCCATCCAGGGGAAATGCAGGTATCATGTTGAAAAGAGCAAGTATCAGGTTGATGAATGCGCCGAACATCCATACATCAATTGCACCGCTTTCAACTATGCCCGGAAGATGCAGTCCGTAAAGAAATGAAAAATACAGGTTTACCGGATGGAATATGTTCAGAACAAGAAAAAATGCGGCAAGCACTACATTCAGCATAGGGCCTGCTATTGATATTATTCCGTTTTCCCTCCTGCTGATTCTGCTGGAATAAATGTAAACTGCACCCGGAGCTGCAAAAAGAATGTGCATGAAAGAAACCACCAGCATGAAGATGATTCCGTTTGTCCACATTTTGAATTTTGCATATGCTCCGTAATATACCGCAGTAAGCTTGTGCGACATTTCATGAAGAACAAAACCGCTTCCGATGGTAACGAGCGAGAGCAGTACGAAGACAAGGGATTCCTTCGGATATCTCAGAAGGCCTTCATGACCTGCAAAAACAATCGTGAATGCCAGGGATATGGCAAGTACGCTTATGATAATCTGCACTATCTCGTCAACATCTATGAGGCTTCTCAACATTTTCATTCAACCAGTCTCTCTTCGTATATCAGTCTTATTCTGGGGGGGGTTATCAGGCCGTCGTATGTTTCAACAACTCCGATAACTTCATTTCCATTATCCAGTCTTACTTTTATTTTATTATTCTTTCTTCCCTGCTCCATTGCCCTACCAAGCCTGCCAAGCAATAGGGATACTCCGGTTCCTGAAACAACAGAAACAGTATCTCCTGTTTTAACTCCCCTGACATCAGGGTAGACTATGCTTACAACAACAGAAAGCACTGCACTTCCTGCAAGCAGTTTAAGGAGAAGCATTACTGTTGATTCAGGATAGAATACGAAAAACAAAAGTGATGCGCATCCAAGAACCAGCATCAATTTAGCGAATATTATCAACCGCATTATTTCACCTGTACATGGCAATCGCTGAAGAGGTTTTGAATTTCTTCAGGCTTTCCACATCATCTTTTTTTATGCTTGGCATTACCGCCTTGAACGACGCCTCGAAATGCTTGACCGTCACTTTCTTTGCAGCATCCCTTATCGCAGTCATACCTGCCTCCCTCACAAGATTCTCTATATCCGCGCCCGTATATCCTTCTGTAATTCTTGCAAGCTCCTTCAGATTAACTTTCTTGTCGAGCGGCATCTTTGCCGTATGTATCTTGAATATCTCATATCTTCCCTCATCGTCGGGTGGGGGTATTTCTATTATTCTGTCGAACCTTCCTGCCCTCATCAGTGCAGGGTCAAGAATGTCGGGCCTGTTTGATGCTGCTATCACTATAACATCCTTAAGCTCCTTCAGGCCGTCCATTTCTGTAAGCAGTGTATCAACAACTCTTTCGGTAACCATGGTCCCGTCATTGCCCCCTCCTCTTCTTTTGGGTGCAATCGCATCTATCTCATCAACGAAAAGAATGCATGGTGCGGCCATTCTTGCTTTCCTGAAAAGCTCTCTTACTGTTTTTTCCGATTCACCGACCCATTTTGTAAGAACCTGTGCGCCGCTTATTGATATGAAGTTTGCCTCGCTTTCATTTGCAACCGCTCTTGCAAGCAGTGTTTTTCCTGTTCCCGGCGGACCGTAAAGAAGAACACCCTTAAGAGGCCTTATTCCCATTTTCTCGAACATCTTCGGTTTTTTCAAAGGCAGTTCTATTGCTTCTTTTATGTCTTCCTTTACTTTTTGAAGACCGCCGATATCGCTCCATTTCACATTCGGTCTTTCAACATAAACCTCTCTTAAGGCAGAAGGCTGTATTTCGCGCATCGCATTCATGAAGTCGTCTTTGTTCACCCTCAGTTTTTCAAGTATTTCCGGAGGAATGGTTTCCTCTTCTATGTTTATCGAGGGCAGTATTCTTCTCAATGCCTTCAATGCCGCCTCTTTTGTAAGGAATGAAACATCGGCCCCGGTATAACCATGAGTGATGTTCGCTATGCTTTCCAGCTTCACATCAGTGTCAAGAGGCATGTTCCTTGTATGTATCATGAGAATATCTTTCCTGTCCCTTTTGTCAGGAACCCCTATCTCTATCTCCCTGTCAAATCTGCCGGGTCTTCTTATTGCAGGGTCAAGTGAATCAGGACGGTTTGTCGCGCCGATTACTATCACTTCCCCTCTTGCTTTCAGACCATCCATTATCGTAAGAAGCTGTGATACAAGTCTTTTTTCAACTTCACCGACTACTTCCTCTCTTTTCGGTGATATTGCATCTATTTCATCTATGAATACTATGCTTGGCGCATTTTCCTCGGCTTCCTTGAAAAGCTTTCTTAACCTTTCTTCGCTTTCACCGACATACTTGCTGATAATCTCAGGGCCTCCGATATAGAAGAAATTCGCATCGCTTTCATTTGCAACCGCTTTTGCAAGCAGTGTTTTTCCTGTTCCCGGAGAGCCGTGCAGAAGAACACCTTTGGGAGGGTCGATACCAAGCCTTTCGAATATTTCAGGATGTCTCAGTGGCAGTTCGACCATTTCACGTATTTTCTGTATTGCATCCCTAAGACCACCCACATCATCATAAGTCACATTAGGCAGTGAAGGTATTTCCTTTGCAGGCTCCTGTTTGATTTTGATTTCAGTATTTTCATTTATCACTACAGGCCCCTGCGGGAATATCTGGGTTATTACAAGAGGTATTGAAGTTCCAAAAATGCCTATCGGAAGTATGTTTCCTTTCATTACCGGCTTTCCTACGAGCCTTTTCTTCACATACTGTTCGAATCCTCCCCCGTATCTGATTGAATCCTTGGGTGCAAGCACTATTTTCTTTGCCTCCTTTGTTTCAGCTTTTTCAATTTTTACAAGTTCTCCAAGTCCGATTCCGACGTTCTGCCTGAGTATACCGTCTATCCTTATCATATCAAGCCCTTCATCATCCGGATGGGCCTGCCATACAATAGCAAGTGCCGCCTTTCTTCCGATAAGCTTGATTATGTCTCCCGTTGAAACTTCGAGCTTGCTCTTTGCCTTTGAATCCAGCCTCGCAATGCCTCTTCCTATGTCATTCTGAAAAGCTTCCGCAACTTTAAGGTTCACGACCATGATAGCACCTTCCCGTAAATATTACAAAATCATCCAATAATAATCTTTTCGTTTTTTCTCGTAATCTTCATATGGACATTCCTGTTAAGAAAATCATCCTTTTTAAGCGTTACAAGCGTGCTCAGTTCAAGGTCTTTTGCCGCTTTTATCCCCATGAAACGAAGGGAATTTTCCCTGTCAAGAAGTAATTTTTCCTTTCCGACAATAACTTCCATCTCTTTATTCTTGTAATTCATTGCAAGCACTTTGCCCAGCAGAATCTTTTCCTTTCTTCTTATCAGAATCCGGGAGCGGCCGTGCATTTCCAGTTTTCCGTTTCTCACCATCGCGCCTTCAAGTATGATTTCGTCCCCTTCCTTCAGCGCATTTCCCCTGGAACTGTCTTCGGCTATAATGCATTCTGCCTCGTTTTTTCCGTCAGAAACATAAAAAACGAATTTGTCATATTTCTGGCCGGATATTCTGCTGACATACCCGCGCACATGCACCTTTTCTTTTCCCTCAATCGCATGTATATCTGAGAATTCAGCCCGCTTCCTTGTTTTCATTATTCCCGAATAGCCGAGATGCAGTTCGTCCTCTTTCTCATAGATTCCTCTTAGTTCAAGGATATCCCCGGTCCTCATTTTAAACGTCAAATCAACGTCATCATTCCATAACACAAGCGTTCTTTCCGCGCTTTCGTCCTTTACAACTATCCTTCTTGATTTTTTTCCGTTCCTGTAATCCGCAACAGGATAGATTCTTTCAACAGCTACTATTACCGATGCATTTTTCATGTCATCCGTAATTTCATTTAACTTGACTATTTTTTCCTCTTCTTTCAGCAGGCCTTTTTCCTTTGCTATTAATTTCATTGCAACTTCTCTTGTAAGAAAACCGTGGAATTTGTCTATCTTTTCATTTACAGCTTCTTCAATCTCATCCTTGCCCATCGCTGAAAGAAGCGCCTCTTCCGCATCCATGGGTAATAATCACCGCGGCCATTTAAAATCTTTCACGTCTAAGCTAATCCATGCGTTCGATGTTTGCTTTAGAGTACGGCTATCTTGTAAAAGAACTGCAGTCTCTAGTGGGCAAAAGGTTTTCCAAGATAGCGAAAGTCGAAAGCGGATACAAGATGAAGGTAGGGGATGCCGACATACTCTGCAAACCGGGAATCAGATTTCATGTTACAAAATATATAGAAGAAGCAGGGGAAGCGGATAATTTCATTGAAAAAACAAGAAAGGAACTGAAAGGAAAAATACTGAAAGGGATAGAACAGGTAAACAATGATAGGATTCTGATGTTTGATTTCGGAGAATTGAAATTATATTTCGAGATGTTTGCAAAAGGCAATATTGTTCTTGTGAAAAACGGGAAAACGGTTTCAGCATTAAGATACGAGCAATGGAAGGACAGGGAAATTAAACCCAACAGGCAGTATAAACCCCCGAAACCGCCTGCGGAAAAAATAGAAGACGTTATTTCCGGAAATTACATTATTGTTTCACTGCTTAAACTGCCGATCGGAAAATTATATGCGGCAGAACTGCTTGTAAGAGCCGGCATAGATGAGAAAACTCCAGGAAATACACTTTCCGAAGAGCAGGTAAAGAAGCTTGAGAAAAGCCTTGTAGAAATGAAAAAGGAATTCAAACCCTATGTATTTTACGAAGATGAAAATCCTGTTGATTTCGGACTTCTGAAATTATCAGAAAATGCAAAGGAAATGAAAACACTGAGTGAGGCTGCGGATGAATACTACTGGAAGGCTGTTCCTGAAGAAAAAAATGTTGAACTGGAAAAACTAGAAGACAGGCTGAAAAAACAGGAAGAATATCTTGAAAAACTGAAAACAGAGGAAAAGGAGTACAGGGAAAAAGGAGATTACATTTACTCCAATTACCAGAAAATAGAAAAACTACTTGAAAATGCAAAAAAGGAAAAGAAAAGGGAAATTGAAATTCAGTAGGGAGTTTCTTTTACAATAAGATACTCCTTGAGTATAGATACTGCTCTTTTTGGTTTGTCAACAAGCAGGGTGATTATTGTGGATGTTCCATCCCTTGAAAGCATATGTACATTCTGGATGTTTATCCCGTCTTTTGAAAGCATGTTGGTTATTTTGCTGAGTTCTCCGGGCTGGTCCTTCAGTTTAAGCACAATACTGTTCAGCTCATTCACCGTATAACCTGACGCCTCAAGAACAGTTTTTCCTTTTGCATCATCGGAGAGTATGAGGCTTATTACTGCCTTTCCTCCTACGACGTCCACGTTTATGGACTCGATGTTCACCTTTGCCTTTCCCAGAATATAGGATATATCGGCAAGAAGACCTACTTTGTCATCTGACACAATGGTTATTGGTTTCATAGTTTCACCTTATTCTTCACTGCTTAGAACACAGTCCTTAAGCAAGTCTGCAGCTCTTTTAGGTTTGTCAACCACCAGAGACAATACTGCAGTGTCCTTGTCTTTTGAAAGCATATGGACGTTCTGAATATTCACTCCTTCCTTGGAGAGCATGTTGGTTATTTTGCTCAGTTCCCCCGGTTTGTCTTTGACCTTAAGCACAACGCTGTTAAGTTCGCTGACTCTGTATCCGGAAGCCTCAAGCACACTCTTGCCCCTGTATTCATCCGAAAGAGTAAGACCTACGATTGCCTTTCCTCCAACAAGATCTGCATTTATCGACTCAATATTGATCTTTGCCTTTCCCAAAATATAGGAGATATCGGCAAGAAGACCTACCTTATCGTCCGCTACTATTGTAACCTGTTTCACAGCCCCACCTCTACTCATATTTTGTATATTTGAATATGTGGCGTTTCATTTATATAGATAACGTCGTTTTCGTGTGCAAAACCACCCTCTATTGCCACAGATACTGTGTTTTTTCCCACTAAATTGGCAGAAATGGCGTCTTCCAGTTCTTCCATCAGCTCTTCTCTCGTCGTTAATTCGCCTTCATAAAAACTTCTGGAACGCGCAAGGTCAAGATGTATTTTTCCATCATCCAGTATTTTTCCAAGAAGCTCTTTATCGCATGCTGCAACGATTTTCCCCTGTTTTGTCTCATGTATTTTCATATACATATTATTACCTCAGAGCATGCCTGCAGCTGAATTCAGGAATGGTATGAATATCAGTGCTGCTGCAAGAACAAATAATATTATTACCGTAAGCCTCATGGAATCGAAAATCTCTATTATTGTTGTCTGGTCGCACAGAGTCTGTTTCTGGGATGCTATGCTTATTCTGATATCTTCCAGGTCATTTCCTATTTCGGAAATCTTTGCTTGGTGCTCGCTCAAACCGGCGGTTGTATTTTCCAGGGAATCAGAAGCCCCTTCAAGACTGTCTGCAGTATTTTCTATATCATCACCAAGATTAACCCCTAATGCTGAAAGCCCGCCCAATGCATCATCAAGACTTCTCATTGCCGACCCCGCTTCATTAAGGCCTTCCGAAAGCGAATCAAAGGACCCGCTTAAATCACCCATTGTTTCTCCGAGAAGCACGACTTCCTGTTCTACGTCCATCAATGTGGCTTCAACCGCAGTAAGGGTAATACATGCATCCCCTGCACTTTTTTTGACAAGCCTTTCTGTTTTATCTATGAAATCCCATGAAACGAAAAGCATTACAAGAAGAATGAAGAAAGCCACGCCTATAAGAAGTATGTTGCCTCCGTAAAATATTTTCTTGATTGTCTTTTTATCAAAGCCAGAAGCCTCGTCTTCCGGAGCTTTTTTCTTGCCTGCCATAAAATCATAATCCCTGTGAAGTTTTTAAATTTGTGCAGTCTTTATTAATGCCCATAAAGCCCCGTCGTCTAGGAAACTTTGCTGGTGTTTTCTGATGGCAAAGTTTCATCAAAGATCGGGATGCATACTCCCGATTGGACAATGGTCAAGGATTCAGGACTTTGGATCCTGCGGCAGCGGTTCAAATCCGCTCGGGGCTATTTTTCTTTATGTCCGAAGACTTGAGTTGATCAAATACTTTATGTGCTCTTCTAAGAACAATTTTAATGTCATCAGGCGTACCAATTCGATAAGAAACGCGGCGGCGTTCTCTTGAAAATTCTCTGGTTTTTCTGCCTAAATCAGCCCTTGCATTCCTGTTCATGGTCGGTATTAAATTTACAAAAATATTTAATGGGTTGCAGAACAAAATAAGATTCTCGGACCCGTAGTCTAGGAAACTTTGTCTAAGTTTTTCCAAGGGCAAAGTTTCATCAAAGGTCGGGAGAATTCTCTCGATTGGGCAATGGTTATGACGCCACTCTCACAGAAACCCTTTCGGGCTGCCTAAAGCGTTTCACCGGAAAGGTTTTGAGTGCAGTGGAGATCTCCGGTTCAAACGTTTGAAAACTGGCGTTTTCATGTTGCCAGCAGACTGACAATCCGGGCGGGTCCATTTCTCATTTTAGGTACCCAGTTTTGTGTTTTGAGTCCTGTAGTTTTACGAATGAGAATTTGCAAGACACTAGACAGGTACAGGACACGAAATCCTGCTGGTCTGGTTATCGGCATGTCTGGACCCTGCTCAATCAAGACAGGAGACCTACTAGACTCGAGGCCAAGCTCCTGTGGCCTGAGGCAAAGGAGATTCTGGAGTATTTTGGCCGTTATCTGCCCAAGCTAAAATTGATTAGAGGAATTACAATACTCTCGGATGCAAGGAAGCGCCGTTACCTGAGGAACAGGCAACCTAAGTACGGAAGCATGAATAAGGGCTTTACGGAGGAAGAGCTTGAGGTTTTCTTCAGGTTTATAGATGAGCCCAAGTTCAGGCTTTTGTTCACTTACCAGGCTGTTTTGGGTCTCAGAATCGGTGAGGCAGTCCGAATCCATTTACGAGACCTAAAACTCAAGACCAAAGAGCTTAGGATAGACACAGAGAAGGGCAAACGCACGGACTACCTTCCTATCCCGAATCAGCTCTTCGAAGACACGCTCAAATACATCGGCGATTACGAGGACGAGATAATGAAGCGGCAGGGCTATCTCTTCTGGGCAGAATACTATCCAGAGAGGAATAAACGTCCGCACGTGTCGAGTGATGTTGCGAGAAACGTATTGAAGAAAGCAGTGGAAAAAGCAGGACTGGACGAGACCTATGGCTTCTCAGATGGCAGGACTCCAAAACTCCTCCATCGGTTAACCACGCATTCCTTGCGCCATTTTGCGGTAACGAATCATGCGAGAAAGAACAACGGGAATGTCCTTCTAACGAGCCGCTTTGCAAGACACGCCAAAATCGAAACGACGATGACCTATATCCATACGAGTCAGAAGGAATTGTTTGAGAGTATTATGAATGCGCAGGAAGACGGGATTTTGGCTAAGGTGAGGAGGATACAGGAGAAAATCGATATTTAGCTAATAAAAATAAAGAAGAAGAAAAACTTCTTACTAGAGTCCCGCATCCTAAATATCCATGCCCAAGCCTCGGCTTTCCGCATCCTCAAGTATTTCTGCCCAAGCCTCTGCTTTTTCAACTTTCTCTTTATCGCCGGATTTAGAATCTTCAAGATACCTGGCTTCGAGTTTGACTAAAGCATCACCGCCGATATACCCAAGAAGGCCACCATTTGCTGCAATTTCGCCTGGTATATATGCAAGAAGTACCTGTTCCACCAAATCCAAATCAACATCTGGAATTGAGAGAATTTCATTAACAAGTTTACAACTTAGTTGGTAACCTAATTCGGCACTGGATTTTTCATGTTTGGTAAGATAATTGAATAACTCGACCAATGCTACTGCAGCTTCTTGTGGGGAAGCGCTTTTTTCTTTAATCTCTTTAGCAATCTTAACGAAATCCCCACTTAGTTTATCATTCGCCTCAAGATCTGGATCATGTTTACATAATGCAGTGGTAATTTCACGTGCTCTTGTAAAAAGATCACTGAATTTAGTTTCAAGTGGAGATTCATCAGAATCAATAGCTATAAGCGGCCTTTCTGGAAGTCTTATATCACTCATATTGTGAATATATGCGTCAAGTCTTTCTGCCATACCTTCCATATGTTTTACTGGATCTTTTAGTTCTTCCTTACGTTTTTTAGATGCAGCTTCAAATTTTTTCCTTATAGTCTTGCGATCTTCGCGCATTCCATCCCTAATCGCTCTCGGATCAATTCTTTTTCCTCTCATATCATATCACCATAGGCTGTCGCACAAGTCAGAGAGAAAAATAATATAGGTGCTAGGAGAAACATGATTTGTGACCACCATGTCATCCCCTAAAACACCTATAAGAAATAGAAATTGGAAAGAATATAATAAT
>Ga0180433_10000235_pt1 | contig 98952 bp, 85 predicted proteins | sample SS_ome_8_FD_132980 | JGI IMG/M metagenome (GOLD analysis project Ga0180433, IMG submission 132980) | Hypersaline lake sediment archaeal communities from the Salton Sea, California, USA - SS_1_D_1 metaG | ecosystem: Environmental > Aquatic > Non-marine Saline and Alkaline > Hypersaline >... | reverse complement strand
GTTTTCGAAAACATTCCTGAACCACATCCTGAACTGGTTTTAGCGTTACAGAAAGAAGCATCGAACTATCTGCCGCAGATGCAACACTGTGCTCGCTGCAGGGCAGACGCTGTGGGCATCATCGGAGAGGAAAACAATGACAGCATCATGAAAGAACTGATAGAAGCAGCGAAGCTGCCGAAGAATCCATCGGAAAACAGGCCCTTTGTCGCTGTTGCGAGCATGGAGGGCGTGCTGATAAACCAGCATCTCGGAGAAGCCGATCGTTTTCTGATCTATGCATTGGATGAGAAGAGCGAGAAACCACTCCTGGTCGAGTCACGTCCGGCACCGCCTACCGGAGGAGGAACCATGCGCTGGGAAGCCGTTTCCTCCATGCTTCTGGACTGCAAAGCGCTGCTGGTCAACGGGGCTGGAGAGTCACCTAAAAAAGTGCTCTCCGACAGCGGTATCGAAATCTACGTTCTTGACGGGCTTATCGAGGAGGGGGTTTCCGGAGTGTTTTGCGGAAAAGATATGAGCCGGATGACACGTATAAGCCAGATGCATGCCTGCAAAACAAGCTGTTCAGGAACCGGCGGAGGATGCGGGTAAGTAAAGGCAAAAGTCAAAAAGGCGCTGCCTGCTACGTCAGATCTCGAAGAGGCAACCCCCGGTAGTTGCCCGCATCGTCCTGAGAATCAAAAAATTCGACGAATAACGAATAACCATTAACGAATAACGAACGAACATGGAAAAACCGAAACATCACATCCTGGTCTGTGCAAGCTTTCGCTCACAGGGTGCCCCACAGGGTATCTGCCACAAAAAAGAGTCCCTGCAGCTGCTGCCCTATCTGGAAAGCGAACTTTCCGACAGGGACATGACCGACGTCGTCGTCTCAGCGACCGGGTGCCTCAATGTCTGTGAAAAAGGACCGATCGTCGTCATTCATCCGGAAAATCACTGGTACAAGGAAATCGATAGCGAAGAGAAAATCGATGAAATACTCGATGCCCTTGAGGAAGGAGAGGCATGCGAAGACTATCTGATCAGTGAGTGATCACCGGGCAGTATACTCTATAGCATAGAGAGAAAAAGGGCTCCGGCCCTTTTTCTCTGGTAATCGTTATAGCTCAAAAGAAATAACGGAAAGCATACATAAACGAGAAAGAAAGTTTCATGATTTCAAAGCGCGCAAAATCTCGATCCGAAAGAAGGTGACAGGATATGTGCGATGTTCAAGGCGTCAAGCGTGATTATCAGCACGGATTGAGGGATAGCCACGGTGAAAAAATCCTATGATTGAGCGGAAAGCGGAAGCCAGCGCTGAAGCATGGCGGTCATGACCTTTCGTTCCACAGGCTTGGCTACAAAGTCATCCATACCGGCATCCATACACTTCTGACGATCTTCTTTTGTGGCATTAGCCGTCATGGCGACAATAGGAATTTTGCTATCCAGCTCTCTGCCGGCCTTTCTGATAGTTCTTGTTGCTTCATAACCGTCCATAACAGGCATTTGCAGGTCCATCAGGACCAAGCCATAATTTTTCTGCTTGAGAGCTTCGACCGCGTCCGCACCATTAAAGGCTATGTCGATCTGGTAACCCATTTTCAAGAGCATGGCCTGAGCGACTTTCTGATTGATAGTATTATCCTCGACCAGAAGCACCCTGTTTTTCTCGCTATCGGATGACGAAACATCCTTTTGATGCTCTTCCGCCTCGCAATCGCGATCTCCATCTTCAGCCCTGTCACAAGCACCCTCCACCTTATCGAAAGCAAGCGTAAAACTGAATGTTGAACCGTCCCGTTCACTGCTCGTAACCTGAATCTCTCCTCCCATGAACGCGATAAGCTTTCTCACTATTGCCAGGCCAAGACCTGTCCCCCCTTCCTTGCGGGTGGAGGAAGCATCTATCTGGGTAAACGGATTGAAAATCTGATGCTGCTGCTCTTCCGGAATACCTATGCCGGTATCCTGTACGGAAAACTTGAGTGAAACATCCTGAGGCGTTTCGGAAACAACCGTAACCGTGACGGTAACCTGTCCCCGATAGGTAAACTTAATGGCGTTCTGTATCAGGTTCAGCAGTATCTGCTTGATATATCCGGGATAACCGGAGATAACCGAAGGAATATTCTCATCGATATCGCCGGCGAGAACCAGTCCCTTGCAACTGGCCTTTTCTTTCATGATTGCGATGATATCCTGCAGCAGCTGGCGAAGATTGAACACCTCCTTATCCTCATCAATACGACCTGCCTCTATCCTGCTGAAATCAAGAATATCATTGATCAGCATCAAAAGCATTTGAGCGCTGGAATAGAGTGTATCGCTGTAATATCGCTGATCCTTGTCGAGCTTTGTCTCTATCAGCAGTTCTGTCATGCCAATGACAGCATGAAGGGGGGTACGAAGTTCGTGAGAGATATTCGCAAGAAACTCGCTTTTTGCCTTGTTGGCGCTTTCTGCCTCAATTCTGGCATTTTTCAGGTTCTCGATCAGGCCCTGCTGTATTTTCTCCTTCTCCTCGACATTACGCTTCTCCGTAACAAGCTTGTCGTTAAGTTGTCTGGCTTTCTCGAGCGCGGCTTCCGTTTCCTTCCTGCGCATTCTGTCGCTATCCTGCAACTCCTGCAGATCGTTTCGGAGAACAACGATAACTTTATACAGTTCGTTGAGCGGGTGTTCAGGAGAGTAATAGTCACTGTCAGCGTCATCGAGATCTTTGTTTTCGAACAGAAGATGGCCGCATGTCGCAGCGAAGTCATCAATCTCCCTGCGTGAGACCGGCACACCGTCCGACTGAGCAGGTTCCGCCTTCGGGGTACTGCTGTTTACATAGCTGAACGCTTCTTCGACAGTGTCGACAAAAATAAAACGCTGTCTGACAATGCCGGAAAAAATCCTAAGCATCGCTTTAAGAAGCTGCGATGCCCCGCAGATATAGGTTATGACAGGTCGGCAGTTGTATTCGGCATTGAGCCTGTTGAGCGTGCTTGCATAGAGAAGTCGGGTGTTGATCGAAGCTCTGACCACCCCGGAATAATCCGCGATTCTTACATAGTCAGTGTTTACAAGTACCCTGTCGGCAAAAACACGTTCAATGTGAGGAATCGCTTTTCTCGCGGCATCAGGAGGAATGTCTCCACCCAGAGAGGTAAAAAAAAGTTTTCCGGGAATAACCGCACTGTGGTAGTAGACGCCGGATTCCGAATCGTCAAACTGCCATTCGGGCCGGAATTCCAGCATATCGTAACTATAACTGAAACGGCTTGCGCCTTCTCCATACCCCTGTGACTGATTCATCAACATCGGATTTTAAAGCCTTACCATCCACACTCTGCTGCAAGGAAACTCTGCTTGCAAAGAGGACGCAAAAAAAGCTTGTGCTTTAATTTACTTTTATCAAGCTTCAAGAGCAAAAGAAAAAAAACGTCAACAGATTCTCGGTAACTGCTCACCAAGCGGCATGTCCAGTATCCTGCGACTTCCAAGCGACGTCCTGATCACCACCATTCCCGGATGCTCATCGACAACCTCCCCGATAATCGCAGCTTTACTGCCGTGCTCGTGCGCTCGGAGGACGGCGAGGGCGGCATCAGCTTCGGCGGCGGGAACGACCAACAGCACCTTGCCTTCGTTGGCGACGGAGAGCGGGTCGATGCCGAGAAGTTCGGCGGCACCGCGCACCTCTTCGCGCACTGGAAGGGCGCCTTCGTCCAGTTCGATGCCGACCGACGAGGAGACGGCAAGTTCGTTGAGCGTGGCAGCTACGCCGCCTCTGGTGGGATCGCGCATGGCGTGAAGGTTCGGCGCTGCCTGGAGCACGTCGGCGATCATGCCGTTCAGGGCGGCGGAGTCGCTCTGGATGCGGCTCTGGAAGGAAAGGCCTTCACGTGTGGTGAGGATCGCCATACCGTGGTCGCCGATCGTACCGGAGAGCAGCACCGCGTCGCCGGGCAGGAGATTGCGGCACGACACATCGCGGCCCGGCGGGATGAATCCGACGCCGGAGGTGTTGATAAAAATCCGGTCACACTGCCCTTTCTGCACCACTTTCGTATCGCCGCACGCAATGACCACCCCGGCTTTCCGCGCGGCTTCGGCCATGCTTTCGACGATCCGTTCGAGGTCGGCGAGCGGCAGCCCCTCTTCGAGCACGAAACCGGCGCTCAGGTAGCGCGGCATGGCGCCGCCCACGCAGAGATCGTTCACCGTACCGTTAACCGCCAGATCGCCGATGTTCCCGCCGGGAAAAAAGACCGGCGTGACCACATAGGTGTCGGTGGTGAACGCGATGCGCCCCGGCTCGGCGTCGAAACGCGCCTGATCGTCGAGCTGATCGAGCACCGGATTATTGAGATGCGGCATGAACACCCGTGCGGTCAGCTCCTGCGACAGGCGACCGCCCGCGCCGTGAGCCATCTGGACGGTTTCGTGCTGAAGAATCGGTGATGGGCAGCTCAGTTGCATTGTTTTTCGGGATTACGGTGATAACGGTAATAGGCGGCGCAGGCTCCTTCGGAGGAGACCATTGTGGCTCCGAGGGGGGTTTGCGGGGTACATTCTTTGCCGAAGGCCGGGCAGTCGGAGGGCTTGAGGTAGCCCTGCAGCACCTCGCCGCTCCTGCACAGGGGCGACTCATGCGGAGATATGTGGCCCACGTCGAAGCGCTTTTCGGCGTCGAAGCAGGCGTACTGCTCGCGCAGCACGAGGCCGCTTGCAGGAATGACGCCGATGCCGCGCCACGGACGGTCGGTCACCTCGAACACCTGGTTCATCACCTTCCTCGCCTGAGGGTTGCCCTCACGACTGACCACGCGCCCGTAGGCGTTGAGTACGCCCGACTTTCCCGCTTCGAGCAGTTCGACCGTCTTCAGAATCGCGTCGAGCAGATCGACCGGCTCAAACCCGGCAGGCACGATCGGCACGCCGAATTCTTCGGCCACCTGCTCGTATTCTTTCCACCCCATGATGGCGCAGACGTGCCCGGCGGCGAGGAACCCCTGCACCCGGTTGTCGGGCGAGGAGAGAATCGCGCGCATGGCCGGAGGCACCATCACCTGGCTCACCAGTTCGCTGAAGTTGCCGAGCCCCTCCCGCGCCGCCTGATGCACGGCCATCGCGTTTGCCGGAGCAGTGGTCTCGAAGCCTACGGCCAGAAACACCACCTCTTTTTCGGGATTGTCACGTGCGATCTGTAACGCTTCGAGCGGCGAAAAGACGATGCGCACATCCGCCCCCTCGCTCCGCGCCATGAACAGATCTTTCCCGCTGCCGGGTACACGGAGCATGTCGCCAAAGCTCACAAGGATCGTCTCCGGCATAGCCGCGATGCAGAGCGCCCGGTCGATGGTTTCCAGGGGAGTCACGCACACCGGGCACCCTGGTCCGTGAACAAGCCGGATATTCGACGGCAAGAGCTGGTCGATGCCGTTACGCAGAATCGAATGGGTCTGGCCACCGCAGATTTCCATTATCGTCCAGTCGTGCCGGGCCACCTGCCGGATGCGGTCGATCAAAGCGTGGGCGCGGGCGGGATCACGGTATTCGTCAATGTACTTCATTGTATGTATGTACTTGCTTGTTGGCCGGTTAGCTCAATGGCTCAGTAGCTTTTTGCTCTCCTGGCTATCCAGCTATTCAGCTATCAAGCCACCCGGCTACTTACCTAACAGCTCGTCCCAGAGCTTCAGGCTTTCTGCTGCCTCTTCTTCATCGATAATCTTCAAAGCAAATCCAGCGTGCACGATAGTGTACTGCCCGAGCTGAATATCCGGGACATACTCGAGACAGGCTTTCGTCAAAGCACCGTTAATATCCACGGTCCCCATTTTCAATCCGTTTTCATCGGTAACTGCCACAACTTTTCCTGGAATCGCTAAACACATGGTATCAATGGATAATTGTTAATGGATAATTGATAATTATTGGGTTCGGTTGTTTTCGAGTGGATTCTTTTTTGATGACTTGATAATACTGGTCAAAAGTTTAAGTAATTCAACGATGTCGGATTTCATTGAATCAAAACCCTGCTTTTCAAGAAGTTGAGACTGGTGCAGAAGCTCTATCCAATAGTCTGTTTCATTGGCCTCTTTGAGAGCAATTGCCATTTTGTGAATGAAATCAGCTTTGCTTTCAGCGTGTTGAGCCTCACGAACAAGAGCGCCAATGGCAGTCCCGGACTTGAGCAGTTGCTTGCTCAGTACATACTCTTTTCTTTCCACCTGTAGAAAGCAGCAAAGTTTCACAACCCGAAGCGCAAAGCCAAACGAAAGCTCCTCAACTCTATTACCCTTTCTCCCCTCACTCTCCAGTTTCCATTTTCCATTCTCCATTCTCAATTATCCATTATCCATTCTCAACTATCACCCCCCGATAATTTCCCTTCAGGTATTCCCTGCCGATAACCGCCTGGCCGAGAGAAATGCCTCCGTCATTGCAGGGGACGAGAGCGTGCGTCAGCACCGTCAGACCATGACATTCCAGTTTTTCCGTCAATCGCTCAAACAGCAAAGCGTTCTGAAACACCCCGCCACTGAGAACAACACGGTGAATTCCTGAATATACAACCGCTTTTCTAACAATAGCACACAATAACTCAACAATTGTTACATGAAATCGACTGCTGATTTCTGCAACGGGAACGCCTGCTTGAACAGCCGTGACAATGTCGCGAATCATTGGCGATATGTCCAGCCGCCATCTGTCATCGCCTGATGCTGAAATCTCCCATGAAAAAGGCTCCCCCTCAAAACCTCTCGCTGCTAACATAAGCTCGATTGCAGCCTGTCCCTCATAACTGATATCACTGCAAAGACCGGTTAACGCCGCTACCGCGTCAAAAAGCCTTCCGCAACTGCTGGTCAAAGGGGAATTGATACCTTTTTCCAGTAACTGCATGACGCCCGACATATCATTGCTCCTCATGAAACCAGGTTCAGGAACCGTATCGAAACTATGGAAAAGATAACCGGCTGCGGCTCTCCAGGGGTGAAAAACGGCGGCATCACCACCGGGCAGCGGGACAGGGTCGAAGCATGCGAAACGGTATGCCTCCGCCGCATCACCGATCAGAACCTCTCCTCCCCAACTTGTTCCGTCGATCCCGTAGCCGGTACCATCGAGAATGACCCCTATGGCCGGGGCGTCGCTCAGATTTTCCGCAAGACAGGATGCCAGATGGGCATGATGGTGCTGCACAGCAAGCGAGGGAATCTCTTTCTGCTCCAGCGCCCACAGAGAAGACAGATATGCCGGATGCATATCAGAGACGATCAGTTCAGGCGATGCCTGAAAAATATGCTGCAGATGATCCGCAACCATCTGAAAATGGCGATAGGACTCATAGTTCCTGAGATCTCCGATATGCTGGCTCACTATCGCACTGTTTCCTTTGAGCAGGCATACCGTATTCTTGATTTCAGCCCCGGTGGAAAATACCGAAGCGCCCCCTGAAAGCAGCGGGACAGGCTCCGGCACATACCCCCTGCTCCTCCTGACCTGCCGCAGTTTCCCGGCAAGATGAACCGTAACGGAATCATCGCATCGCAGATAGACCGGACGATCATGCACAAGATAGCAGTCTGCGATCTCCTGCAGGCGGGACACCGCCTCACTGTTTTCGATCGCTATGGGCTCATCGGAACTGTTTGCGCTTGTCATGACAAGCATTTCAGGACCCCGGTTCATCAAAAGCACATGCAGGGGAGCGTAGGGAAGCATAACCCCCAGTCGATCGTTTCGAGGAGCTATCTCCTCCGAAAGGCCGTGACGTGCTTTTTTCTTCAAGAGAACGACAGGAGCCTGAGGCGAACAGAGTGCCTCACGCTCAGACGCATTGATATCACAGAACTTTTCAATCGTTTCAATAGTTCTTGCCATCACGGCAAACGGTTTTTCCTCTCTTCTTTTTCTCTTTCTCAGAGCAGAAACTGCCTTGTCATCAAAGGCATCTACCGAAAGATGAAAACCACCGATCCCCTTAACCGCCACAACTCCCGAACTTTTCAGCAACGCCACAGCATAACCTACAGGATCATCGCACGGAACTGCGTTGCCGTCCCTGTCAAGTATCTGTAAAGAGGGTCCGCAGACAGGACAGGCGTTTGGCTGCGCATGAAATCGCCTGTCCATGGGGTCGTGATACTCACGTTCACAGTCAGGACACATCGTAAAATCTTTCATCGACGTATACCGCCTGTCGTAGGGGATCCGTTCTATAATGGTATACCGTGGGCCACAGTCGGTGCAGTTAAGAAATGCATAGCCGTGTCTTCGGTCTGAAGGGCTCAACAGCTCCTTTCGGCACGCTTCACACATGGCAATATCAGGGGCGACAAGCGTCTCTGCCGCCCCCTCATCATCCGATGACATAATCACGAATTCCCTCTCAGAAGAAGGGGGGATCTCTTCAATTTCAATCGATGTTATCTTCGCGAGCGGGGGGGCCATATGTTGCAGATCGAAAAAAAACCTGTCAAGCTTCGATGATTCAGGACTCTGTATCTCAATGCACACACCTGAAGATGTATTACGGATATAACCGCTCAAACCGGCCCCTTTGGCAAGGCGGTAAATGAAAGGTCTGAACCCGACACCTTGTACAATGCCGGACACAAAACATCTTACTCTTTTTTCAGTCTTGACTGCAGCCATTCTATCCATGCATCAACCCCCTCTCCCGTTGCGGCTGAAAGTTCGAACCACTCAAGATGGTGATTGACCTTCATGGCGTTCTCTCTGCATTTCGCAGCGCTGAAAGGAACATACGGAAGCAGATCGGTTTTGTTCAAAATACAGACATCCGCCTCAAGAAACATCGTCGGATATTTCAAGGGTTTGTCATCCCCTTCGGTAACACTGATAACCACGATTTTCATTGCCTCGCCAAGATCAAACAGGGCGGGACAGACAAGGTTTCCCACATTCTCGATACAGAGCAATGAATGATCTTCAAGAGCCATCTCCCTGACAGCGCGATGGACCATGAGAGCATCGAGGTGACAGCCCGTCCCGGTGTTTACCTGTAAAACGGGAACATCGAGAGCCTGAATACGCTCTGCATCCCTCGTCGTCTGCTGATCACCCTCTATGACGCTTACCGGACAAGTGACTTGAATCAGAGGAATGGTTTTTTCCAGCAGTGTGGTCTTTCCGGATCCGGGAGAGCTGAGAAAATTAACCGCAAGTACGTTTTTCGCCTCAAAATAACCACGGTTTCTCTCAGCAAGCAGATTGTTCTGCGATAAAACATCCTGCTCGACGATCACCTGGCGATCCCGGGTGCGGCTTTCGCCGGACGACTCATGCGAATGAGAATGATCATGTCCGTCATCCCCTACATGAACATGATATGAAGCGTCTCCAGGTTTATAAATGATTGCTCCCTCACCAGAAGAGCATCCGCACGTATCACACATTGTATAAGATTGTTGAATTGTTGAGTTGTTGAACTGTTTATTCTTTGCTTGTTTACATACAATATATCTGGCAGGCACAGGGGCCTGCCCCTACAGTACAATGTAAACGTATTCTATTCCCCACTCGTCTCTATTTTCTCCTCCGATCTCCCCTTCTTCTATTATCTATTATTCAATAGTCATTCGTCATGAGACACTCCCCCGCTCGATTCCGGCATCCATGCAGTTACAGTTATTCGTATGGATTCCCGTGTCAAGCACGGGAATGACAGGAGAAAAAACCTCTCGTCTCTTCCAGCCTCCGCCATTCTTCCCATCTCTCATTAATTCAATAGTCATTCCCCATCCCACACTCATCGCTCATTGCTCAGCACTCAGTACTCAGAACTCCCACTCCCCACTACCTCCATGCAATCCCTCATTATCCACTCTCCATTATCCATTTCCCATCCCACACTCATCGCTCATTGCTCAGCACTCTTTCCCTCGCCCTTTCGCCCTTCTCAACTCTAGTCTCTTGCTTCTCTTTTCTCTCCCATCTCCAGTCCTCCCCACTATCCATTATCCATTATTCATTCTCCCCTTCTTCCATTATTCAATAGTCATTTGTCCTTAGACACTCCCCAATTCGTCTCGTCTCTCGTCGATTCTGACTCCTGGCTTCCGGCTTCTGCCTTCCATCCCCTCGCCCCTTCGCCCACTCTCCCCCTCTTCTTGTCTCTCGTCTCTTGATTCTTGATTCTTTTCCCTCTTCCCTCACAACTCGTCACTGGTCACTGGTCACTCTTCCCCCCTTCCCTACTCAATCGTAATCGATTTGATCAACAGTTCCCTGCCTGAAACGATATTGGTTTTAAAGGAACCGCAGGACGTACACGTAGCGACATGGAATGCAACGGGAAAACGCTGACCGCATGCTTCACACTCTCCCACGGGCTCTATTTCACAAACGGCAAGTTCCGCTCCTTCGGCAACAGTGTTTTTTGCTGCCGCTGAAAAGCAGAATTTCAAAGACTCAACCTCTACACCGGACACCTTTCCGACTTCAAGCTCGACAATGGTCACCGTATCGGCATGTTCTGCCTCGACTTTTGCGGCAACGGCATCGATAATTGAAATCGCTATTGACATTTCATGCATAAACTCGGGAACTGGTTGTCTGAAAGTAACAAATGGCGGTTCAAAATCATTTCCTCATGCTGAAAGTAACCGGTAAATGTTCACAAACCATCACCTGCAGGCATCAAATCTTAAAAGATTTTGTACATTTTCTGAACCAAACAACCATCACTGAATTTATCTGGAAGACTGCCGCATTGAAACATCTTACTGGATTATCAGGTATATCCCCGGCGACAATTACCGGAATTCTTGACAAAGCCGCCATACATAAAGATCTTTTCCTGCATGCCGAAAACGAGATTCCCCGCACACTTCAGGGAAAACGTATCGTTCTCGCCTTTTTTGAGAACTCTACCCGGACAAGATTTTCTTTTGAAATAGCGGCACGAAATCTCGGCGCTTCCACGCTCAATTTCAGCGCGTCATCGAGCAGCGTCAGCAAGGGCGAAAGCATCGTGGATACCATAAAAAACCTGGAGGCTATGCAGGTCGATGCGTTTGTCATCCGCCATCCGTCATCCGGCTCGGCCGAACAGATAAGCCGTATCACCGACAAACATGTCATTAACGCCGGTGACGGCACTCATGAACATCCTACCCAGGCTCTGCTCGATATCTTTACCCTGAGGGATTATTTCGGGTCACTTCAGGATACCAGGATCATGATTCTGGGAGATATACTGCACAGCCGTGTCGCCCGTTCAAATATTTTCGGACTGACCGCGCTGGGGGCAAATGTCGGCGTCTGCAGCCCGGTGTCGCTTCTTCCGGCAGATATATCATCTCTCGGTGTCAGGATATTTACAGGAATCGATGACGCCATCAGGTGGGCTGACGCCGCGATTGTGCTAAGACTCCAGCTTGAAAGAACAACAGGGGGCTATCTGCCCTCCCTTGAAGACTACTCGCTTCATTTCGGCCTTACCGATGAACGCCTCGAAAAAATACGCAAACACATGCTTGTTCTTCACCCCGGACCGATTAACAGGGAAATTGAAATATCGAGCAACGTGGCTGACCGTATCCAGCCTCCCGGTTATTCGAAAAGCGTACTGCTCGAACAGGTAACCAACGGCGTGGCCGTCCGAACCGCAGTTCTTGAAATGCTCTTCACTGAAACATAACGCTCAAACCTTAACTTTCGTCTCTTTTCATCTTAATTCTTATTTCTCGACTCTTAACTCTTGTCATCTGTCATCCTGGCACGTAACGCCATAAAAACTCTTCACTCATGCGAAAAGGATATATCCCGCTGATCGTCCTGTTGCTACTCTCTGTATCCGCCCTGCCCGTATTTGGCGGACCGACATTGCGCACCATGTTCCGACCGCTTCTCGCAGATCCGCTTGAACCGCGAATCGCCGTCATGCCCTGGCTCGATGATGAATTTCTCCGGCTCGACATCGGCACGTCGGCCGATCTTTACCAGAGCAGCGACGGGCGTCTTGCGTTTGGAATAGATTTCGGCACCTACACGCTTCTGCAAAGTGAAGATAACTTCAAATTCCCGGTTGATGCGATAGACTATCTTTTCGGGATAAACGCCTCCTGGAAACAGGCACTTGAAAACGAAAACATGCCTTTTGATGAGCTTTCCGCAAGATTTCGCATCAGTCACATCTCGGCCCATTTCGAAGACGGACATTACGACGAAGTTGCCGGAGAGTGGATAAACGAGGAGGCAAGCCCCTTCGGTATCCCCTTCACGTTCAGCCGTGAGTTCATCAATCTCGTCCTTGCGCTTTCATCCGAAAACTACCGCATCTATCTCGGCTACCAGTACCTTTTCCATACCATACCGGACACGATCAACCGGCACGCCCTGCAGGCAGGTGTGGAAATCGACACACCCGGCCATACCTACCTTGCCGCGGATTTCAAGCTGCTCCCTGAGTGGAGTGACGAAATGAACAGAACCGACGGATTCAGAGGAACCTGGAACCTGCAGGCCGGCTGGAGACTTACGGCACTCGGTCTTGAAAACCTGCGGCTTGCCTACAACTACTCGAACGGCATGAGCAGACATGGCATGTATTTTTATGATAATGAGAGCTTCAGCTCACTCGGACTGCTTGTTGATCTCTGAAACTCTGAATGAGCCGTAGAGTCTTTTAAAGACGCAACCTGTGTCTTTTTCTTTCAGACAATTATTTGTATACTATTAGTACAAATAAAAAAGAAGAGTACCCCCACGGCACCCTTGACTTTCTCCATACCGGAAGCAACCAGCTCGCAATGATGCGTGTCGCTTTATGCGACTATGCAAAAAGTAACTTCTTTTTTTTATATATTTTATGTATTTTATGCATTAATTTTTTATTTGTTCTTTCTGTTCTTTTCCTACTTAACAGGCATCGTTTGTTGTTGAACGGCAGCGACAATGCTATTGAAAGATGTAAGCAACACAAAACCTAACGGAGTAAAACAGCAATGAAAAAACTATTATCGCTTGTCTTTGCGCTTGCGGTGATGACGTCATTCGCGACGACAGCATCTGCATCGATCTCATTCAGCGGCGACGCTCAGGTTCGCCCAAGAGCTGAGTTTGTCCAAGAGAAAAACTTCGGCGTTGAGGATCCCGCCACCGAAAACCTTTACTGGCTTTACAGATTACGTCTGAAAATCGCAGCTGATCTTGGTGACGGCTACTTTGCCAAAGCATTACTTGCAAGCGAAAGCTATGGCTGGTTTGCCGCGGTGGATGGACAGGGCGGCTTTCCTGATAATCTTGCTGATATGTTTGGCGTCAGTCAGATGTATTTCGGACGGATGATGGAGCACTCGCACTACATGGCAGGCTATATGCCGGTCAACAGCTTCAACAATCCGATCTACGATCTTGCTGTTTTCCCCGCCTCACCATTAGGTATCCCCTATTTCCTTCTCTCAAATGACCGCATTTTCGGGCTTAATTATGGAACCAAAGTCGGTCCCGGCGAACTCAATGCGACCCTTTGCGTTCTTGACAATGATAACAAGACAGAACATCTGTTCGATGACTCTTATGCCCTGCACCTGATGTATAAAACCAACATCGGTGATATCACGATCGATCCTCAGTTGCTTGCCGCGATCACTGATTCTGATCTAGTAAGTATGAACCCTGACTATAATGACATAACCCCGATTACATTAGGCTCCAATGTGGTTATTCCAGCTGGCGACTTCAAATTCTCCATTAGCGGCTTCTACACATTCTGTGAAGACTCAGATGCTGATATCGATTATGACGCCTATCTTGTCAGGCTTAAGGCTGAACGTGGCCCGATCAGAGCATGGGTTGACTACAGCGCCATGAATGACGACAGCATGGGCAAATCTGACGAATACACCAATATGTATCTCTGGGCACAGTATAACTGGAAAGTCCATGAATCTTCCATGGGAAGTCTTACACTCTCTCCGACCGTTCGGTACCGGACCAGAGAATTAAACAATGGCGCATGGGAAGATGAGCGTCTGAGAACTGAACTTTGGGCACAAGTTGCATTCTAGACTTTTCTGTTTCTACAGTAACAAGTTTCCAGGCCGCAGTTTACACTGCGGCTTTTTTTATTGCATCGAAACCGCTTCTTTCTTCTTTATTTCGCCAATTCAGAAGACTTAATAACAATCGTTAACAGCTGATCCTTCCAACAGTCTTTTTTTTTCCTTAAATTGTGGCAAGTCTTTTTGAAAAAGACTTTTGTCTCAACAAACCAAACCATTGATGCCATGGAAAAAGGAAAATTACAGGAATACTGGCAAACCAACCTCAAGTACCTCATAGGGCTGCTTGTTGTCTGGTTTGTGGTTTCTTACGGCTTCGGGATTCTTCTGGCTGAACCGCTTAATGCTGTCCGCTTTCCTGAATGGACCGGGGGAGGAGGATTCAAATTAGGCTTCTGGTTCGCTCAGCAGGGATCTATTTATGTTTTTGTTGTGCTGATTTTTGCCTATGTCGCGCTGATGAACCGACTGGACAGAAAGTTTGATGTCCGAGAAGAGTAACCGCCCCCATGCAACCTGTTTTCAACAATCATTAACAAGAAAATATTATGGATGTACAAGCGTGGACGTATCTTATTGTCGGTCTGACCTTCGCGCTCTATATCGGCATTGCGATATGGGCCAGGGCAGGATCCACAAAAGAATTTTACGTGGCCGGCGCCGGCGTGCCGCCTCTCGCGAACGGTATGGCGACCGCTGCTGACTGGATGTCGGCGGCATCATTCATTTCCATGGCTGGACTTATCTCCTTTATGGGCTATGACGGTTCGATTTACCTCATGGGCTGGACAGGCGGCTATGTCCTTCTTGCGCTGCTTCTGGCACCCTATCTCCGAAAGTTCGGAAAGTTCACCGTCCCTGATTTTGTCGGTGATCGCTACTACTCCAACACGGCGCGTACCGTAGCCGTTATTTGCGCGATTTTCGTCTCCTTTACCTATGTTGCCGGACAGATGCGCGGCGTGGGCGTTGTCTTTTCCCGGTTCCTTGAAGTACCTATCAACATCGGCATTCTCATCGGTATGGGCATCGTGTTCTTCTATGCCGTACTTGGCGGCATGAAAGGCATCACCTACACTCAGGTCGCCCAGTACTGTGTGCTCATCTTCGCCTATATGGTACCGGCAATCTTCATCGCCATCCAGATCACAGGCACACCGATTCCACAGCTTGGTTTTGGCGGAGAAGTCCAGGGCGGGGGGTTCCTGCTTGACAAGCTTGACGGTCTGCATCAGGAACTCGGATTTGCGGCCTATACGGATGGCAGCAAACCGATGATAGACGTATTCTTTATTACCTTCGCGCTGATGGTCGGAACAGCAGGGCTTCCGCATGTCATCGTGCGATTCTTTACCGTACCAAAGGTCAGGGACGCACGTATCTCAGCCGGCTGGGCACTTGTTTTCATCGCGCTTCTCTACACCACCGCACCTGCTGTAGCTGCATTCGCGCGATACAACCTTATCAATACCGTCAGCAACACCCAGTATGCAGAACTTCCCTCCTGGTTTAAAACCTGGGAAGGCACAGGGCTGATTGCCTGGGCCGACAAAAACGACGATGGCGCCGTACAGTATGTAAAAGGTAATGCCTTTGCCGGCAAACCGGCGTTTACCGGTGAATCAGGAGCTGAAGGCCAGCGACTCATCTCCAATGAGCTGACCACGGACAACGCCAATGAGCTGTATATCGACAGAGATATCATGGTGCTGGCAAATCCTGAAATCGCCAACCTGCCGCCATGGGTGATCGCCCTTGTGGCAGCCGGTGGTCTCGCGGCGGCCCTTTCGACCGCGGCCGGTCTCTTGCTTGTCATCTCAACATCCGTGGCTCATGACCTGATCAAAAAGCAGTTCAACCCGGATATCAACGAGAAATCCGAGGTTTTGATCGCACGAATTTCCGTTGCGGCAGCGGTGATGGTCGCAGGGTACTTCGGCATCAATCCACCGGGATTCGTGGCTCAGGTTGTGGCCTTCGCGTTCGGTCTCGCGGCTTCGTCGTTCTTCCCGGTCATCATCCTGGGTATTTTCTACAAAAGGATGAACAAGGAAGGCGCTATTGCAGGTATGCTTTCAGGCATCATCTTTACCGCCGCCTATATTATCTACTTCAAGTTTGTCAACCCGGCAGCCAACAATGCGGACAACTGGCTGTTCGGTATCTCACCTGAAGGAATCGGCACGGTAGGTATGATCATCAACTTTGTTGTGAGCTTCATCGTAGCAAAGATCACACCGGCACCTCCGGAGGATATCCAGGAAATGGTTGACAGCCTGAGATACCCTAAAGGATCCGGGGAAGCATCAATGCACTGATGCTCTTCCAGACATGTAATAAAAAAGGCGCGAAGTTTTCGCGCCTTTTTTATTTACTTCCACCAGACCAGCTTTAACAGAGAAGCCATACCCTCGTGTGATAACGCTGACGATAAAGCCACTAGTGAATTCCGGTGCATGAAACGGAAATGACAACAACTACACTATATTTTTTTACTTTTGGTTTGATCACTTGGTGTAACAGGTATAGAAATGCATTTACATGCCCAATTTCGCTGACAATACAAAAAAACTTGCATCACTGCCCTCCTCTCCAGGCGTCTACCAGTTTAAAAATGCAAGAGGAAACGTCATCTATGTCGGGAAAGCCAAAAACCTGCGCTCACGCGTACTTTCATATTTTCGAAACCATTCACAGCTATCGGGAAAAACTCTGGTTCTTGCGGGTCATATCGACGATATCGAGGTAATCCTCACCTCGTCGGAGGTTGAAGCGCTCATCCTTGAGAACAATCTCATAAAAGAGCTCAAGCCACGCTACAACATCAATCTCAAGGATGATAAAACCTATCCGTATCTGGTTATCACCAAAGAACCTTTCCCCAGGATTTTCCTTACAAGAGAGGTGCGACAGGACGGCTCAACCTATTTCGGTCCCTATACGGAAACCCGTCAGCTCCGTTCTGTGCTTGAACTGATCAGCTCGATATTCCATGTCAGAAGCTGCAGGCTCAAACTGACCCCGGAGAACATCAGGAACAAAAAATTCTCTGTTTGTCTGGACTATCATATCCATAAATGTAAAGGCCCGTGTGAAGGGTTTCAGTCTGAAGAGGACTATAACAGGATGGTCTCTGAAATCATCAGATTGCTGAAGGGAAAAACCTCCGAATTGGTCGGCTCTCTCAGAGAGGAAATGAAACAATGCGCTGCCGAACTGAAATTCGAACAGGCAGCCGAACTGAAACTGCAGATTGACGGGCTCATGAAATATACTGAGCGTCAGAAAGTCGTAACAACTGATCCGGTCGACAGGGACGTCTTCGGCATAGAGCGAAAGGGAGACAATGCATGCGGAGTGGTGTTCAAAATACGAGAAGGCAAACTCCTCGGCTCTCAAAGAATGTATTTTTCAAATATGGAAGAGGAACCGACAGCAAATCTCCTGTCCGGATTTCTTAAAAAATATTATCTGGAAACACCCGGCCTCATTCCGCAGGAGATATTCACACAGGAAGCTCTTCCGGCAGAAGACAAGGCATCGCTTCTGAAACTGTTTTCGAAGAAACACAAAGAAGAAAAAAAAGGCAGAAAATCAGTCCATTTCGTAACGCCTCGTATCGGTGAAAAAGCTCGTCTGGTGGATATGTGCAGGGAAAATGCCAGGCATCATCTCAGTGAGTATCTGACAGAAAAGCAGAAACGCGGTGAGCTGGCTCAGGAAAATCCGGCACTGACCGCCCTGCAGGAAACACTTCATCTTGACAAAAAACCCCTGCGAATAGAATGCTTTGACAATTCACATTTTCAAGGCAGTGATTACACAAGTTCAATGGTCTGTTTTGTAAACGGAAAACCAAGAAAATCCGAATACAAAAAATTCAGGCTGCGCACCATTGACGGTTCGGACGACTATGCGGCAATGTGTGAAGCGATCACACGCCGCTACAGCGGAACGCTTTCCAACGAACTGCCGCTTCCTGACCTGATAGTGATCGACGGAGGAAAGGGGCAGGTGAACGTCGCCTGGAAAACGCTCTCGAAAACAGGCATCTCAGTGCCGGTTATCGGCCTGGCAAAACGACTTGAGGAGATATACTTCCCTTCAAGCAGAGATCCCTACAATCTACCTAAAACATCTCCTGCTCTGAAGCTTCTGCAGAGAATTCGTGACGAGGCCCACCGCTTCGCTATCACCTATCATCGTACGCTCAGAAAGTCTCGAACGCTGACAACCATACTGACAGAAATCCCCGGTATAGGAGAGAAAAGCGCCATGAAACTTCTCAGTCACTTCGGATCGATCGAACAGATAGCCAAAGCAGACAGAAAAGAACTCATGAAAATCACAGGGCCTCGAACAGCCGAGGCGATTGCACTTTTTTTCAGTAACAGAACGCTTTCTGACAATTCCGGCAACCGCGAGTAACCTGACGGTATTGTGCTGTCTGTCTTCTTTCTCCCGCAACGTCATACGCAGCTGATTCAGCCTCTGGAACAGGTATCCGGATTACGTTATATTTGTTGGAAAAATCTTGTATATTTGATTGTCTATGTAGCAGAAAGAAACGCAGAAGAAAACATACTCCACATTTATGAGCTTCCTTGACTTTTTTGATGAAGGCGGCAACAGCGATACGAACGGCAACTACAGGAATCTTCAACTTGACGACTTAGATCTCACATCCATATATGACACCGAAGAGCTGATAGAGATAATCATCCAGTTCAACGAAGAGGGGAAACATCCGGAAGCGCTGGCTGTGGCCCGGCATTTAACCGAAACAGCATCCTACAATGCGGAATCCTGGTTTCACCTGGGAAACTGTCTGACAGTCAACGGTTCATTTGACGACGCGAAAGCTGCCTTCAGTAAAGCGACTGTTCTCAGTCCCGCTGACAGTGAGATGAGACTGAATCTCGCACTCGCGCATTTCAATACCGCCGAATACAAGACCGCTCTCGATAAACTCGACTCCATCCTGTGCGATTCGACCCTTGAAAAGGAGATGTATTTCTATAGAGGACTTATTCTTCAGAAAATGGAGCGTTACCGGGAGTCCGAAAAATATCTTGAAAAATGCCTCGCCCTGGAACCGGACTTCGCGGAAGCGTGGTATGAGCTCGCGTTCTGCAAGGATGTCCTTGGAAAAATGGAGGAGAGCGCGACCTGTTATCAAAAAACCATTGATCAGGACCCCTACAATGTCAATGCCTGGTACAATAAAGGGCTTGTGCTGAGTAAACTGAAAAAATATGACGATGCCCTTGAATGTTACGATATGGCTATTGCAATAGCCGATGATTTCAGCTCGGCCTGGTATAACAGGGCAAACGTTCTGGCTATTACAGGAAAAATTGAAGAAGCCGCTGAAAGTTACCTCAAAACGATTGAATTTGAACCTGACGACATCAATGCGCTTTACAATCTTGGCATAGCTTTTGAAGAGCTTGAAGACTACGACAAAGCGATAACGCACTATACGAGGTGCATCGAGCTGAAACCGGATTTCGCGGATGCATGGTTTGCACTTGCCTGCTGTCATGAGGCTGACAATGCCTATGAGGAGGCATTGAAATCGGTAAATCAGGCGCTGAACTATCTTCCGGGTTCGGTTGATTTTCTTCAGTTGAAAGCCGAGATTTACTATAACATGGAAAGTCTCGAACGATCGATCAGCACCTATAAAAAAATCCTTACGATCGAGGCTGACTCTCCCCAGCTTTGGGTTGATTACGCTGTCGTGCTGCGGGAGGCTTCCCTCTATACAGAATCTCTGGAAGCCTTTGAACATTCTCTTGAGCTCCAGCCACAATCAGCAGAGACCCATTTTGAGATCGCAGCGACCTATTTTGCCCTTGGCGATAAAAAAAGCACGATCAAATCATTGACAAAGGCTTTCTCCATCGATCCTGACAAGAAACAGCTTTTCAAGACAACCTTCCCTGAGCTCTACAATCAGGATTCGGTTCGGGAAATACTGGGTATTGTCTGAGGAGTCTCGTCCGCATCTATGTACAGCGCTAAAAAAATTCTCGGGCTGATAGGCAGAAATGTCGGCTATTCCTATTCACCCTATATACATAACACCGCTGCTGAAAAGCTCGGCCTGGGGTATTACTATACGATATTCAATATCTCATCTCACGATCTCGTTCCATCAGCCCTTGAAGGAGCAAAAGCCCTCGGCATAGCAGGCTTCAATGTCACCATACCCTATAAAAAGACGGTGGTTGCCTGCATGGACAAACTTTCACCGGAAGCTGAAGCAATAGGCGCGGTAAATACCATAGTGAACGATAACGGAACGCTTATCGGCTACAATACCGACATTGCAGGAATCGTCATCCCTCTTGAACCTTACGCCTCCATGATCGATGCCCAACCTGTGGGGATTTTCGGTAACGGCGGCGCTGCAATGGCCGCAATAGAGGCACTGAGCACCTGTTTCACCCCATCAGGCATCCGCCTGTTCGTCAGACAACGGGAAAAAGGCAGTGAGCTCTGCAGACAATTCAAGGACAAAAATCTTCCGATCCCCCTCTCGACGCATACACTGGATGACCATACTGCTCAACACAACTGCAGACTGCTCATCAATGCCACACCGATCGGAACAAAAGGTCTCGACACCGCTCCTGCCGGCTCTATCATCCCTTCCGGATCAGGTGTCGTTCATTCCGGCCAGATCATTTTCGATATGGTCTACAACCCTGTGGAAACCCAATTGCTGCAACTCGCAAAAGCCACTGGAGCCATTGCGATACCTGGTATAGAAATGCTCATCGGACAGGCTTCCCGGTCATTCGAGATATGGACGGGAAAAGCGATGCCTGTCACTACCGTCAGAAACAAGCTGCAGGAACTGCTCCTGACTGAAGAACGCTCTTCCTGAAAATGACTTCTTCAGCATGTTTTAAGGAAAGTCACACGCATCGACCGGTCGATTTGATGATACGCTCTCATATCTTTACATTAAGAGCCTGATTTCCCTTTGTTTCAATCACGTCTCTCTAACACGCCAACTTTCAGAAAACAACCCTCCCGGCAATGCAACTCTTTTTCCTTTGTGCCGCTCTGGTGATCGTTCTTGATCAATTCACAAAACAGCTTGCCATCACGCATCTGATGCCGAATGAGGAAAGTCTGGTGCTGATTGCCGAATGGCTGAAGCTCACCTATACGGAAAACACCGGCATAGCATTCGGTCTCTCCCTCGGCTCGCCGATGATACTCATCGTCTCGACGACGCTGATTCTCGCTGCACTTTTTCTCTATGTTGTTTTCTCGAAAAACCGTAACCCCGGCTTTCTGATAACCTTCGGATTGATCCTCGGCGGGGGGATAGGCAACGGTATCGACCGGATCCTGTCCGGGAGAGTGGTTGATTTCATACATGTCGACATCTACCAGGGATACCTCTTCGGCTCATGGGTCTCACTCTGGCCGGTGTTCAATATAGCCGATTCCGCGATTACCATAGGAGCCTGTGTCCTCGTGATATGGTATAACAGGTTTTTCACCCGGTAGGATAACCGTTACAGACCAAAAAGCATGTTTGTAGACGTCCATTGCCATCTCTCATTTCCTGAATTTGACGAAGATCGTCCGGAAGTGATCAGGCGCTTACGGGAACAGAACATCTCTCTGCTCATTGATCCGGGAACAAATACCGAGACCAGCAGACGTTCCATAGAACTCTCGGCACACCATGAGTTCATCTATGCCACAGTCGGCCTCCACCCGCACGAAATCTCAACGGCTTTCTCCCCGGAGACGTTCTCTCTGCTCGAAGCACTGACTAAAGAACCGAAGGTTGTCGGTATCGGAGAGATCGGGCTTGACTACCACTATCCGGGATATGACGCGAAGACCCAGCAGGAGGCGTTCAGAAGCATGCTTCGAATCGCGAAAAAGCATGATCTGCCGGCAGTGGTTCACAGCAGAGATGCATGGGAGGATACACTGCGAATCCTTAAAGAGGAACAGTCATCCAATCTCAGGGGCATTATGCACTGTTTTTCGGGCAACATGGAACATGCTCGACAATGCATTCTCTCAGGGTTCAAGATTTCCATTCCCGGAACCCTGACCTATAAAAAATCATCGCTGCCGGAAGTAGTGGGTAAAGTCGCCATCGGGGACCTGCTGACAGAAACAGATGCTCCATACCTTCCACCGGTTCCATTCAGAGGCAAACGAAACGAACCTTCATATGTAAGGATTGTGACGGCAAAAATCGCGGCAATCAAGGAACTCACAGTCGAGAAGACAGCGGCAATCATTAAAAACAACGTATTTACCCTGTTCCCTATCCGCCGCCACTCTCAAACATCCATACCCTAAGTTGATCGTTTCAACAAATGCTTTATGGTATCAACTTCATACTATATAATGCGTTATGCCGAATTTTCTTACAGCGAACATCTCACCCGACGGGTTGCGCGACCATACTGCAGAAAAATCGCATGTGTTGAAACCCTATGGGATTGTCGGTCATGCTGCATCTGCTTCGTTACAGAGAACTTGCGGTAGTATACTACAGCGGCGTCCCCTGTGCCTTGCATCTACAGCATGCTCAACAATCGCTCAACTTAGGCATACAAAAAGAACAATGAGGGGTTTTGAAATGCCAATGGACTTGCTTAGGTTTGAAATCATATAGATTATACCGGCAATGAAGGAAGATGAACAAAAAATCCACCTGTGATGGAACAGTATCCGCCTGTAGAGACAGATAAAGAGGCTGAAAAAATAGACCGCCTGCTTGAATTTTTCATTCTCCACAAAAACCTGATCATCGCGGTAACCATAGTGGTAATCGCCATCGCAGGCTCCCTCGTTTATATGAAGCAACAAAGCCTGTCGGCAGAAAATAAAGCAAACAGCCTGGTTTCCTCTGCATCAGCAAGCGCACAGATCGGAAACTGGCAGCTGGCCATTGACGGTGACGCTTCTTTCAAAGGACTTCGTGAAATAGTAAAAGAATACGGCTCGACGCCAAGCGGTAATTTCGCGAAAATCCTGCTCGGAGACAGTTACCTGGCACTGGGAGAGATTGATTCCGCCCTTGAGAGCTACCGGTCGTACTCAGGTAAAATCCCGGATCTCGCCGCTTCGGCACATGCAGGCGCCGCCCTGTGTCTCTCAAGAAAAAAAGAGTTGCCGGAAGCCGCTCAGCTCTATGAAAAGGCATCGGAAACAGCAACCAACCAGGCGTTGAAGGCGCTTTATCTTTCTGACGCCGCTGACACCTGGCTCTCACTTGGAGAGCTTGACAAGGCGGTGACTCGCTATAAAGAAGTCATAAAAAAGTATCCCGGTCTGGCCGGTGCGGCAAAATCGGAAGAATCCCTGCTCGCTCTCGCGGGAAAAACAGGGAATATTTCTGAATAATTCATGAGAGTTCGAAACCCCGAATTGTAGAAATATGCAGTGAGCCGATCATATACCCGGATTCCCTCGTGAAAACTGGTAAAAAAGCTCAAAACCACATACAGTCATGCCGCCCTGTGTAATACTATTACACGGGGTGATCCGGCATCCATGCAGACTCCGGCACCAACGATGGATTCCCGTGTAAGACCTGTGAAATAGATGCTCAGATTTCACGGGTCAGGCACGGGAATGACAGAAAAGGGAAAGTTTCCCATCCTTGTAAGCACTTTTGTTCTTACCTTGTTGAATTATTCAGGTATTGACCTATAACCTTAATCATCCAGCACTATGTCTGTCTTGTACAAAATCAAAACATCTCTCGGCGACATAACTCTCTCGCTTTACGATGACACTCCTCAGCATAAAGAAAACTTTGAGAAGCTTGTCAGGGAAAACTACTATGACGGCATTCGCTTCCACCGGGTAATCGAAGGATTTATGATCCAGACCGGTGACCCGCTGTCACGTAACGATGACAACCGCTCTCTCCATGGAACCGGAGGCCCTGACTACCGCATACCTGCTGAAATCAAACACCCCAACGTGAAAGGGACGCTTGCAGCGGCAAGGGATAACAACCCCGAGAAAGCATCTTCCGGCAGCCAGTTTTATATCAACCAGGCAGACAATGGTTTTCTCAACGGAGAATATACTGTTTTCGGCAAGGTAACTGACGGACTCGACATTGTGGATGCAATCGCGACTGTCGAGAAAGATTTCAACGATAATCCTGTTGTACCGATAACCATCGAAACCATAGAAATTCTCCCTGAAAAAAGCTGAAGACACATTGCCGGACATAGCAATAAACCTCAAACGGATCTCCGATGAAATCCGTGCAACCTGTAACAGGATCGGAAGGGACCCTGAGGACATAACATTGATCGCGGTTTCCAAAACCAAATCATCGGCACTTGTCAGAGAGGCTTTTGACGCCGGCCAACGGGACCTGGGAGAAAGTTATGTCCAGGAATTTCTCGAAAAATACAGTTCCGATCACCTGTCAGAGCTTCCGATACGCTGGCATTTTATCGGGCACCTCCAGTCAAACAAGGTTAAGGATATTGTTGACAAAACATACCTGATTCACAGTATTGACAAACTCAAAACCGCTGAAGAGCTTTCGAAACGTGCCTCACGAAAAAACCTTACGGCAGACTACCTTATAGAGGTCAACACCTCGGGCGAGGCGACAAAATTCGGTCTTTCTCCCGAGACGCTGCCTCTTGAAACGTCCCGCCTGTTCACGCTCCCGAATATTCGCCTGAAAGGTCTCATGACAATAGCGTCACCGGACAGAAATAAAGCGAGAAAGGAGTTCCGCTTGCTGGGTGAACTGCTTGAAAAACTCAGGGAAACATCGCCTGATCCTTCATCGCTCACAGAACTGTCGATGGGAATGAGCCAGGATTTTGACATTGCCATTGAGGAAGGTGCGACAATAATCCGCATAGGCACAGCTATTTTCGGTTCACGGTAGATAGCGCTTTTGCTCTTCAGCCGCAGCATGGTGTCGCCGGTCCGTCAGCTCATGCAGCCCGGAAAAATTCGGGATCAGGAGGCCTCCTGGCAGGAGGCTGTTCTCTTTATGTTGTATCCGGCACTCATCTGAGGGACCTCTATCTTTTGTCATGAGCGGTTCAAGAGCAAGGCGAGCAGAGCGCTGAACCCCTGTCTGTCCGCTCAACGAAACAATTGAATCTCGCGGAATAAATAAATAGAGGCCCCCTTGAATACGCAGGCTTGGGACTATATATTACAGGATTGATTATTTTACACCAGTCGCTAACGTTAAAGAGCCCTGCGAGAACAACACCGATTCCTTTGAACCAAAATCATTAACGTCCGGGTTTCATACCATATGCCATACACACATTCACCTGTCTTTGTTCCTGCGCAACGAGTCGAAAAATACAACTACGCAATTCGCAACATTGTCAGTCACGCGAAAATGCAGGAGCAACAGGGAAAAGAGGTCACATATCTGAACATAGGAGACCCTGTACTGTATGGTTTTCAACCCCCGGAAGAGCTTATCGAGGCAACTGTTTTAGCTCTCAGAACCGGAAACAACGGCTATTCACCGTCTTCCGGAAAAAAAGAGGCTGTAGAAGCGATAGCCGAAGATGCCCGTTGCCGCGGCATCGATACAACCCCGGACAATATCATCGTTACTTCAGGCGCTTCCGAGGCAGCGGACCTCGTCTGTACCGCAATGCTCAACCCGGGCGATGAGGTGCTCTGTCCTTCACCGGGTTACCCTCTCTACAGCGCGATAATCGCCAAACTCAACGCCAGAGAGCTCCCCTACAAACTCGATCCGGAAAACAGCTGGCTTCCCGATCCTGAAGATATTGAAAGAAGGATCACTTCGCGCACAAAAATCCTGGTCGTCATCAATCCGAATAACCCGACCGGGGAACTCTATCCGCTAAACGTGCTCAGGAGCCTCGCAGACATTGCGCGCAGGCACCGGCTGTTAATAATTTCGGACGAGGTTTACCACAAGCTTGTCTACGAAGAAGTGCACATACCGCTTGCATCTCTCGCCGAAGATGATGTCGCGATAATCACCATTGACAGCCTTTCAAAAAACCTTATGGCACCCGGATGGAGAATCGGCTGGCTGGCAATAACCAACAGCTTTCTCATTCCCGATGTCCGTCAGGCATTTATCAAACTTGCCGACGCGAGACTCTGCGCTCCGACCGCGCCTCAATTTGCCATAAAAGCAGCGTTGAATCCGGGTAAAAACTACATAGAATCGGTTATGAAAAGGCTCTCTGCCCAAAGGGAGATCACTGTAAAAATGCTCAATGCTCTTCCGGGAATCAGCTGCAATAATCCCAAAGGCGCCTTTTACGTTATGGGACAAATCCAGCTTGACAGATTTCCTTTCCACACCGATGAAGAGTTCGTCCTGAGGTTGCTGCAGGAAAAACAGATCCTTTTCGTTCATGGCTCGGGATTCGGTACAGACCCGTCACAAGGCTATTTCAGAGCTGTCTATCTCCCCGATGCTTCAACCTTGAACCGGGTCTACACTGACCTTGGCGATTTCATCCGGAAATTTCAATAACTCTTTTCAAAAGAACCAATAACATAAACATACAGCACCATGACCGAACAACGAGTTAAAATCAAGGAAGCCGTTTCTTTTATCCGCACAAAAACCACTGACGAGTATCCTGTCGGAATTGTGCTTGGAACCGGCTTGGGCGCTCTGGCAAAAGAAATAGACGTAGAGCTGTCGCTTGATTACGGCGACATCCCCTACTTTCCGATCTCCACCGTCGAAACCCACCATGGAAAACTTATATTCGGCACCCTCGCAGGTAAAAAAGTTGTGGCCATGCAAGGCCGCTTTCACTTCTACGAAGGCTACTCGATGCACCAGATTGTTTTCCCTGTCAGAGTCATGAAACAGCTCGGCGTAAAAACTCTCGGGATCACCAACGCATGCGGCGGACTCAATCCTGCTTTCAGCAAAGGCGACATCATGCTTATCGACGATCACATCAACCTGCTTGGCTCCAACCCTCTTATCGGCCCGAACGATCAGGAAATCGGCCCTCGTTTTCCCGATATGTGCGCCCCGTATTCACCGAAAATCCTTGAGCTTGCCGAACAGATCGCCCTGGAAAATAAAATCAAGGTTCAGAGAGGCGTCTACGTAGCGCTTTCAGGGCCATGCCTTGAAACCCGAGCGGAATACCGGATGCTGCGAACTCTTGGCGCCGATGTTGTCGGCATGTCGACCGTTCCTGAAGTGATCGCTGCTGTACATCAGGGAACCGATGTGTTCGGTATGTCGATCATCACCGACGAGTGTTTCCCTGACAACCTGCAACCGGTCAGCATTGAAGAAATCATTGAAGTATCCAATGAAGCTGAGCCGAAAATGACAACCATCTTTAAAAACATCGTCGAAAGACTTTAAGCGAATACGACTGTTTCCACAATAAAATCAAGACAAATGATTGACGCAGTTTCCTTTGAAAACAACACACTCGGGTACCTGGACCAGCGGCTGCTGCCGCTGAAAGAGGAGTATGTCAGAACAACAAGTTATCAAGACGCTATTGGAGCGATTAAAACCCTCGCTGTCAGGGGAGCTCCCCTTATCGGCATCGTTGCAGGGTATACCGTCATGCTTGGCCTGAACAGCTTCGATGGTGATAAAGAGTCTTTTCCGGACTACTTTAAAAAACTTATTGCCGAGGTTGAAGCGTCCCGACCGACCGCGGTCAACCTTTTCTTTGCCACAGCACGCATGAAAGAGGTTTATGATACGCATTACGCATCTTCCTCACTTGAAGAGCTCTTCGGAAAAATGCTTGTTGCGGCAAAAAAAATTCATGATGATGAGATTGCCAATTGCGACAACATGGCCCGTCACGGAGTAGAACTTATCAGACAGGACTTTGCGGAAATACTAAAAACAAGAAAACTCAACGTCCTTACACATTGCAATACCGGCACACTTGCTACCGGCGGGTCGGGAACAGCACTGGGCGTGATCAAACATGCCTGGAACGAAGGACTGATAGAAAAAGTGATCACGGCTGAAAGTCGCCCGCTGTTGCAGGGCCTGCGTCTTACCGCATGGGAGCTTGAACAGGAAAACATTCCTTTTCTGTCAATTTCCGTCTCCTCTTCCGCATTCCTTATGCAGAAGGGCATGATCGATTTCGGGATCGTCGGTGCAGACAGGATCGCGGCAAACGGAGATACCGCCAATAAAATAGGAACGTTCGCTCATGCTGTAAGCGCAGAGCGCCACGGACTGCCCTACTACATCGCCGCTCCTGTATCAACTATTGATATTTCGATAAGCGATGGCACACAGATACCGATCGAAGAACGCGATGCCGATGAGCTGAGAACAATTTTCGGCACCCAGGTTGCCACGCCCTCAACACCTGTTCTCAACTACGCGTTTGACGTCACTCCGGCGGAATATATCCGGGGGATAGTCACCGACAAAAAAGCGGTTGTCGGAAACTATGTTTCGGAACTGCAAAAACTCATCGACTAAGCATCTACAAGCATTTTCTCCAGAGCATCCTGTTGGCCTTCATCAGGATGCTCTTTGTTATTCCGCATTTCTTCCTTATACTTATTATCACATACACACAGCCCTAAAAACCCCATTCAGTATAATCGCATCATTTCCACCCGGAAAAGCAGTATCGAGATGAAAAACTGGTTAAAAAAAGACGCGGCTGAAGAAAAGGATTCTCAATGCGGCAACGCTTCAGAAGAACCCTTGCCAATTATCAATTACCCCGAATTTCTCGACCGTGTCATGGGCGAGACGGAACTTGCATTGAGCATTCTTGAGGAATTTGCAGGGCTTGTCGGCCAGCACGGAGAGAAGTTGCGTCAGGCCGTTGAATCCGGAGATCATGAAAGTGTCAGGCAGATAGGGCACCTCATCAAGGGAGAATCCGCAAACATCAGCGCGACGGCGCTTTATCAAAGTTCACTCGCCATAGAACAAGCAGGTAAATCAGGAAACAGTGCCGAGCAGAGAAAAATTCTGCCCGGAATCATTGAGGACATTGCAGGTTTAACAAAAGCGATCCGCCATCTCTTGCAGAACAGGGAAACCTGACGCTCAAGACAGTGACAAGTGCTCTCCTCTCCTCATCCGAAGCAGCCACGAACACAACTCAAGCCCTCCCTCCCCACGTCAACACCAATTGCGTGCATTAAGATAATTCCGTACAATTAGTCGGATCCGGGTTGAACATTGTACCTTGAAACGGATATGTATTCGTTCAGGAAAAGATATTTTTCACCTATGAACATCGGCCAAACGCTGTTTGAAGCATCATGCGGTTCCGGCAAAGCATCAGTAACGTGTCAAATAACAGATCATGAATCCTGACCGGCGATTACTTCAGCTTCTCAGGCAGTACCCGCTTCCCTTTGTCACGTCGGTTCTTCTCGCAACTCTCGGAGGCATCATGCTGATAGGTCAGACCTTTCTCTTGAGCAGCATAATTGATGCTCTCTTTCTGAAACGTGCGGCTCTCGACAATATTCTCAATCTCCTTCTGCTCTATGGACTGGCAAGTATGCTGCGGGCAGGATTCAACTGGACAAGCCGCAACGAGGCTAATCGGGGAACACTGAAAATAAAACAGCAGCTGCATCGTCAGGTACTCAAAAAAATCTCTTCTCTCGGACCGGTCTATGCCGGTTCACAACGGAGCGGCAAGCTCAGTTCGACAATTCTTAAGGGGATTGAATCACTCGACCCCTATTTCAGCCAGTTCATGCCGCAACTCGCTCTCTCTATCCTGCTGCCTTTGACTGTTCTCTTCGCTGTGTTCCCTGTAGACATGCGCAGCGGCTTTATTCTGCTTGGAACGGCGCCGCTCATACCGCTATTCATGGTACTGATAGGAAAAGCCGCTCAAAAAGCGACGCAAAAACAGTGGGAGACGCTCAGCAGAATGAGCGGTAATTTTCTCGACGTTCTTCAGGGAATGACGACACTCAAGCTTTTCGGGAGAAGCCGGGAAAGGATCCGCTCGATATCGGAAATAAGTGAGGCGTATCGACACGCGACCATGAAGGTACTCAAGGTTGCCTTTCTTTCGTCGCTCACCCTGGAACTTGTAGGCGCCGTTGGCACCGCGATCATCGCTGTGGATATCGGACTGCGAATCTGGTCGGGCACGATAGCCTTCCTCCCCGCATTCTTTGTTCTTCTGCTTATACCTGACTTCTACCTTCCTCTTCGTCAGCTCGGCACAAAATTCCATGCCGGCATGGAAGGAGTCAGCGCAGCAGACGATATCTACACGCTGCTTGACAAGCCGGAACCGGATACCGTGGAGCCCCCTGCACCACAGGAATGCGGCAGGTATTCAACAACGCCCATTGTGTTTAACGCTGTCGGGTTCACCTATACTGATGACGATTCCTACGCGCTGAAAAATGTATGTTGCGAACTGAAACCCGGAACGATAACAGCAATAACAGGACCGAGCGGTGCGGGTAAAACAACCTTCATCAACCTGTTGCTCCGCTTCCTCGAACCCCGTGAAGGCTCAATACTGTTCGGCAACACGAACCTGAAGAACATCAACCGTGAAACATGGCTTCAGGGAGTTTCATGGGTGCCGCAACACCCCTATCTGTTTAACGCGACCCTCAGGGAAAACCTCCTTATAGCGAAACAGGACGCTACGGAAGATCAACTGAAACACGCCATATCTGAAAGCCGCCTCGAACCCTTTATCAATTCCCTGCCGCAAGGTCTCGATACACCTGTCGGTGAGCAGGGGGCAAGAATAAGCGGAGGTGAAGCCCAACGTCTTTCTCTTGCCAGAGCGTTTCTTCATGACTCGCCGCTGCTTGTTCTCGATGAACCGACATCACACACGGATCCTGCTCTCGAACAGGAACTCCTTGCATCAATGCAGCGACTGATCAGAGGAAAAACAGCCGTCCTTATCGCTCACCGCCTGAGTACAGTCAGAAATGCGGATCAGATTCTGGTGTTCGACAGCGGCACGATCGTACAGTCCGGCACACACCTCTCGCTTATGCAAGAGAGTGGTTTTTACCGCGACGCCATGCATTCCGACGAGGAGGTTGCCGTACAATGAAAGAAATACTGAGACTCCTTCAACTTGTTCGCCCATTCTACTGGTGGATGCTGCTGGCTGCGGTTCTGGGGTTTGCATCCATCGGCAGCAGTATAGGTCTGATGCTCTCCTCGGCATTTATTATTGCAAAAGCCGCCCTGCATCCTCCCTTTCAGGAACTGCTGCCCGGCATTGCCGGAGTGAGACTGTTTGGTGCAGCACGGGGTATTCTCCGGTATATAGAAAGACTTGCCTCACACAATACAACGTTTAAAATCCTTTCCAGACTGCGGATCTGGTTCTATGCCTCAGTCGAGCCGCTCGCGCCGGCACGGCTTATGCGTTATAAAAGCGGGGATCTTCTGCAGAGGATCACAGGGGATATCGACACACTCGAAACCCTCTACGCAAGGGTCATCTCTCCCCCGCTGACTGCGCTTCTGGTCTCCGGACTCCTCTGGGTTCTTCTGGGAAGCTTCTCGCCCGTATTCTCTCTTGTGCTGCTCTGCTTTCATGCTGCTGCCGCACTGGGCCTTCCTCTCCTGACAGGATACCTTAACCGTGGAACGGCGGCTGAAATGTCCGAACTGCAGTCCGGGATGCAGACAAAAACGCTTGACTGCATCCAGGGGATAAGCGATCTCCTCCTGTTCAACCGGCTCGATGACTATGTCGGCCAACTCAATGAACTGAAAAGCCGTGAGCTGAAGCTGCAACGAAAACAGGCGCTTATCCAGGGCTCCCATGAATCACTTACAGGACTGCTCATGAACGGTGCAGTTTTTGCTCTTGTATGGGTTCTCGCCCCGCAAATCTCAAACGGAACCATTAACGGGGTCTATAGCGCAGTAATCATTATCGCGGTTATGGCATCTTTTGAGGCGTTTCTCCCGTTGCCTGACGCGGTACAACATCTTGAAGCCAATGCGACCGCAGGAAAAAGGCTGTTTGACATCGTAGATGCGCAACCGGCCGTAACTGCACCGGTTGCACCTGAAGCATTTCCCGAATCCAGCTCCATCTGCTTCCAGAAGGTTTCTTTCTCCTATCCGGAAACCCGCTGTCCGGCTCTTTCAGCTATGTCTCTCACGGTAGAAGAAGGTGAAAAAATTGCAATCGTAGGGCCGAGCGGAGCAGGCAAATCAACCATCGCCAGTCTTCTGCTCAGGTTCTGGGAGCCAACAGAGGGAAGCATCACCATCGGAGGCAAGAGCATTGACAGACTTGATCCTGAATCCCTGCGTTCCAGGATCGGCATCGTCAGCCAGCACACCTATCTTTTCGGAGAATCAATCAGAAAAAACCTCTTGCTCGCGTGCCCGAACGCCAGTGATGAAGAGCTTAAAAAAGCCCTGGAATTTGCCGGTCTCGGCTCATGTGCATCCAGACTCGATCAATGGGCCGGTCAACACGGCATGAACCTCAGCGGAGGCGAAAGACAGCGCATGGCCATCGCCAGAATGCTGCTGCAGGATGCCCCGATCGTCGTTCTGGACGAAGCGACCGCGAATCTCGACAATCTTACCGAGAAAAGCGTCATGCAAACCATTCTGAAGCTTTGCAGCAACGAACCGGCAAAGTCTCTTCTTGTTATTACTCACCGGCTGCGGGACATGTCCCACTTCGACAGAATCGTTGTACTTGAAAACGGCTCGATACAAGAAGAGGGTTCTCATGAAACGCTCATGAAAAAAAACGGGCTCTACGCGTCGATGTGGTCACTCCAGCATCGGTCATCCCCTCCCGGACTGATGGCAGAATCATAGAAGCCTGCCCTGTCGGATCTCAGCGTCCTTCCGCATCGAAAGCTTTGTTGACCACAAGATTGCCGGTATCAAATCCGAGAGAATCTGCCTTCCGGACCAGTTCGTCATACAGTGCAGGCTCCATGACAGGATTACGACTGAGAATCCAGAAAAGGGATTTCTTGTAACCGCAGACTATCGCCCAGGAATACTCCTCTTTATCCAGAGCGACAATATTATAACTTGAGAAGAACGGGCCGAAAAAAGATACTTTCAGCTCTCCCCTGTTCTCTTCACCGACAAACTTCGCTTTTCCGGCTGTATCTTTCCACTCTCCCTTCTTCGCGTCAAAACCCCTGTTCAGAACATCGACACTGCCGTCGTTGTTACTTGTATAGGTAGCTGTAACACTGGTAAAGTTTTTCTCAAAAGAGTTCTCGATGCGAGCGATCTCATACCAGGTCCCCAGATAGCGCTGGAGTGCAAAACCATCGATGACCGATACCCCTTCCGGGACCTTGATACAGCCCGCCAAAAGAAGAACAATGAGCAGAAGCAGTTTTCTCAACATGACACGGAGTTCTTGTTTGATTGAAAGTAGCCGTTGACCTCAGTCCCTGCCTGTCGGAACGGGAGTGTCAGGTAAAAATAATGGTTTTACGGCCGTTTACCAGAACCCGGTGGTCTATATGCGAACTGATCGCCCTTGAAAGAACCAGACGCTCGAGGTCCCGACCTTTTCGTATAAGATCGCCGAGAGTGTCCTTGTGCGTGATTCTGATGATATCCTGCTCGATTATCGGACCTTCATCGAGTTCTCCGGTCACATAGTGACTGGTAGCGCCGATTATTTTGACCCCCCTTTCAAAGGCCTGTTTATAAGGACTGCCGCCTGAAAAGGCAGGAAGAAACGAGTGATGGATGTTGATGATCCTGTCAGGATACGCATCGACAAACCGTTGAGAAAGAACCTGCATATACCGGGCAAGAACAACCGTGTCGACACGGTTTTCCTTGAGCAATTCAAGTTCCTTCGTTTCCTGCTCCAGCTTGTTTTCACGAGTTTTCGGGAACACATGAAAAGGGATGGAATACTGTGCGGCAAGATCCTCCAGATCCCGGTGATTGGATATAATCAAGGGAATTTCCATAGCAAATTCCCCTGTCTTGTATCGCCATAACAGATCCTGCAGACAGTGATCATACCTGGAGACAAACACGGCCACGCGCGGTTTTTCAGGAATCACATAAATTTTCCAGTCAGCCCCCAACTCCAGGGCGAGCGGACTGAATGCACCTTGAAGATCAGCCGTCGTTATGGATACATCATCCCTGCTCCAGGACACCCTGATAAAAAACATGCCTGATGCAATATCCACATGTTCATCGAGATCGAGAATATTTCCTCTTCGTTCGAAGATAAAATTCGAGATCCGTGAAACGAGCCCGATGCGGTCCGGACAGGAGAGCAGCAGAACTGCTTTTTGAGAAGTATGCGTCACAGCGCTTCGGGTTAAAATGTTATCATCGAAAATCGCCTTGCTGATCGGGTTTGCTACAGATAACAAAACAAAGTATTTTGATGCCCGGAACAAAAGAAACCCACCCGACAGTATCCATGGTTAACATTCGCCAAACAATAAAAAGTTCGTCTTTCTATCTGATACTGCTGTTCCTAACAGCCATACTCTACAGTATAAACTTTCACGTCAACGATATCTGGACCGAGAATGAAAGTTTTTATGCCGAAGCGGTGAGAGAGATGTTTGAAAACGGCAACTTCACGACTATATACTACAACTACGCTCCCCGTTTTCAAAAACCGCCGCTTACCTACTGGATGATAGCCTCCTCGGTCGGGATTTTCGGAAACAACGAGTTCGCCATCAGACTGCCTGTTCTTGTTGCAGCATTCCTGACAACCATTCTGACGTACAACACCGCCAGACTGCTGCACGGCAAAGAAACCGCGATCCTTGCCTTTGCCATGCAGGCCGTGAGTGTTCAGTTCATCGCAGGAAAACAGTATGCCTCACCCGAAATACCTCTCGCCCTGTTTTTTTCGCTCACACTCTATCTTTTCATAAAGGGAAAAACAAGCCGCAACGCCATATACACAATTCTGGGGGCTATCGCCCTCGGAGTCACCGTCCTCACGAAAGGCTACCCCTATTATATCGTGATCGGAGGTATTATCGGGCTCTATCTGCTTATCGATACCGGACTCGACCGTGAAAAACTGAGAGATGAACTGACATCGCTACGGCTTCCTGTGACCATCCCCGTGGCCCTTCTCATCGGAGCCAGCTGGGTTATGCTGATGTACTTCTCCTATGACGACTCCTTTCTGCAGGTACTGAAAAGAGAAACTATCGAACGGGCGTTTACCCAGGAATCAAAAGGGCTGAGAGAGCTGCTTTTTTATCCTGAAGTCATACTCTGGAGCTTTTTCCCCTATTCGCTCATCTTCTATGCTTCTCTTGCGTATACGCTTCGATCGGTCTCAGGAATAAAACAGGTCGCGTTCGCGCTTTCCTGGTTTACCGTGATGCTTGTCATTTTCACCATAGCCAAAGGAAAGATACCAACCTACTTTATTCAGGCACACCCCGCGATGGCAATACTGGCAAGCCATTTTCTTGTCACTGCCTCACCTGAAAAGAAATGGTCCGGCATTCTTGTTCATGCGCTGCTTCTGATTCCTGCCCTGATCGCAACCGCAGGCTCCCTTGTGATGATAGCCGTTTTTGAGCTCAACCCGCTCCTTTTCGCCATCCCTCTGCTGGCGGCCATAGCTATCGTGCTTCCCTACATGATGTCCCGAAACACCAGCCGGAGAAAAATGCTTTTTTTCCTGCAACCTTTCAGCGGGGGATATGCGATTCTTCTGATTATGGCTGTCGGCGTCATGCCGCAGCTTGAGCAATTCAGGCCCTATGATCAGATAGGAGCAGCCATTAAAAGCATACCCTCCCTCAGCCGGGATCTGCCGATTTATCTTCAGGACGGGAAATTGCATAATCTGCCGTACTATGCGGAAAGAAAGATGATCTATGACGCAGATCCGGCAGCCGTTCAACAGCGGAAAGGTCCGGTTCTCGGACTACTGCAAAGCAAGGATATTGTGCCGGAAAACAAAAAAAACATTATCTGGACCGGCAGGATCTATCGTAAAAGAAGCAGTGAATCGAGGCTTCTGATATATATTGAAAGCCATCTCCTTGCGAGAAAGGGTGATTTCAGCGGTTATACAAACTATTCTCTCTTCTATAAAGAATGAGCCCGGGATGGCAAACCGGTTTTCCGGTACCTGCGCGAAGCGGAAAGGAGAAGATAACCTGAATCAACGTGAAGTGGCAATAACAAAAACACAGTCGGCAGCCCTCTCGGCCATGGCCGCCGCGGTATGCATACCGATCGGATATTTCCTGGTGGATATACCGGTGACAGGGTACTTCCACTCCCTCAGGGAGCGTTCTTTCATCGACGCTCTGCGCCTGGTCACCTCACTGGGAGAATCGCAATGGTATCTTGTTGCAGGGCTTTGCCTATGGATAGTGTTCCGGAAACGATCTGACCGTACCGCTTTCGGGGGGATGCTTCTTTTTTCTTCTGTCGCGCTATCCGGTATTGCCGCGAACCTTTTTAAAACCCTTCTCGGCAGAGCCCGACCGCACCTCTATTTCAAGGAAGGCATCTACGGCTTCGATTTTTTTCATATCGATTACTCCTGGCTTTCATTCCCGTCGGGACATGCCGCAACCGCTCTCGGAGCAGCTTCCGCACTCGCGCTGCTTTTTCCGGGATACAGAGCGGCGTTCTATAGTGCGGGTCTTGTCATAGCCACAAGCCGGATTGTACTCAACGAGCACTACCCGAGCGATGTTATCGCCGGCTCTCTTCTCGGGTACTATACAACGGTGTACCTCTACCATCGATTCTTCAGGGAGAAGATGCATGGATAGTAGTGGTGTAAGTAAAAAAACCGTCACGTGGCACTATGCTCTGCTCGCCTTGCTGATCTTCATCAGTTTTTTTGCCGGACTGGGCTCAACACCGCTGTTTGACGTCGATGAGGGGGCTTTCAGTGAAGCGACAAGAGAAATGCTTGAAAGCGGCAATTACCTCACGACCTATCTGAACGGTCAACCCCGATTTGATAAACCGATACTGATCTACTGGATGCAGGCATTGAGCGTCACCGTTTTCGGGTTGAACGAATTCGCGCTTCGCCTTCCGTCCGCTCTGGCTTCCACCCTATGGGCTTTGCTCCTCTATCGTTTCTGCGTCGCCCTCTTCGACCGGAGGACAGCATTCGTCACTGCCTCCCTTCTGATACTCTCTCTCCAGGTTACCATCATCGGCAAAGCTGCCATAGCCGACGCGCTCCTGAACTGTACCCTTGCCGCCAGCTTGTTCGCGATTTTTCTCTATTACAGAGAACCCCGACGACAGTACCTTCTACTCGCATTTACCGCGATCGGTCTCGGCACGCTCACTAAAGGTCCGGTTGCCATCCTTATTCCTTTTTCCGTCTCCTTTCTTTTTTATCTCTCTCGAGGGGAACTTCGGGAGTGGTTCAAAGCGGTACTCAACCCTGCGGGCATGCTCATATTTGCCCTGATTGTCCTCCCATGGTATATCCTGGAATATCTCGACCAGGGAATGGCTTTCATTGAGGGGTTCTTTTTCAACCATAACATCAGCAGGTTCAAAGCACCGCTGGAACAACACGGCGGAGCGCTCTGGTATTATATCCCCGTTCTGCTTCTGGGCCTTACTCCTTCAACAGCCCTTTTGATTCCGGTTGTCAGAAAACTGCGCACGCTCCTGGCCGACCCTCTTGACAGGTTCCTCCTGATATGGTTTGCTTTTGTTTTTCTCTTTTTCTCCCTGTCCGGCACAAAACTGCCACATTATATCATCTACGGATACACTCCTCTGTTTATACTTATGGGCCGGTTCATGCCTTCACTTCGCCATGCCTTTCCGGCAAACATCTGGCCTGCGACGATCCTTCTGCTTCTCGCCACGGCCCCTGTGATCATCCGTCAGATCAGCGGAGAGATAAGCGACCCTTATAGTACCGCGCTCCTTGATAGCGGCACCGCCCTGATGGTATCATCCGGCCACACACTCATCCTGTCACTTGCCGCAGCAGCCATCATCGGTGTTTCACTTCTCCCGAATCTGTCGGTCCTGACACGCTTTTTGACGGGAGGAGTCATTTTCTGCCTGACCATCAATCTCCATATCATGCCCCTGGCCGGAAAGATCATGCAGGAACCGATAAAGGAGGCTGCACTGATCGCAAAAGAGCGCGAGTACAAAATCGTCATGTGGAAAATCAATAACCCCTCTTTTTTAGTATATTCAGAATCCCTGACGGAAAGACGAAAACCGGAGCCCGGAGAGATTGTCCTGACCAGTGTCACGCACCTCAGAGAACTTCAGGATCCAGTCGTCATCTATGAAAAAAACGGCATTGTCTTAGCGAAACTCAGCATCCCTGCCAACCGGAGCGGAACACGAAGAGGGAATTAAAACCAACTGTATGAAACTTTCGGTTGTCATACCGGTAATGAACGAGGAAGAGAGCATCAAACCGCTTTTCGAAGCGCTTGAAGCTTCATTGTCGGATATTGAACACGAAATCATCATTGTCGACGACGGTTCGACCGACACCACGGTATCGATCACAAAACAGTACGCTCCTGACAACACCAAAATTCTGGTCTTCAACAAAAACTACGGCCAGACCACAGCTCTTGCGGCAGGGATAGACCATGCCCGGGGTGAGTTGATAGCGACCATGGACGGCGACCTTCAGAACGATCCTTCCGATATTCCCGCCATGATAGCCTTCCTTGTCGAAAACGACCTCGATGTTGTCGCAGGCAGAAGAGCCGGACGGAAAGACGGCATGCTTCTCCGAAAAATCCCGAGCAGAATTGCCAACGCCCTGATCAGAACCCTGACGGATGTTCATATCCGTGATTACGGGTGCACACTGAAGGTTTTCAAAAAAGATGTCGCCAAAAATCTGGGACTGTATGGTGAGCTGCATCGTTTCATACCGGTTCTCGTTCAGCTCTACGGCGCAAGAATGGCTGAAATGGACGTCAGGCACCACTCGAGAAAATACGGCGTGTCGAAATACGGTATCGGCAGGACCTTCAAGGTGCTCAGCGACCTGCTCTTTATGGTGTTTTTCCAGAAATACGGGCAGAAGCCGATGCATCTGTTCGGCACCCTCGGTTTTCTCGCTTTCTTTCTCGGCATCGCCATCAACCTCTACCTGCTCATAGTAAAAATCATGGGTCAGGAAATCGGAGGGCGCCCGCTCCTGATGCTCGGGGTCATTCTGACATTTACCGGCATCCAGCTGATTACAACAGGATTTATAGCGGAATTCATCATGAGAACCTACTACGAATCCCAGAACAAGAAACCCTACATCATCAGAGAGATCGTTGGAACAAAAGAAAACCAGTAAAAAAAAACTTCTCAGGACAGTCTTTCAGCTCCTCATATCGATCACTGCACTGTACATAGTCCTGACAAAAACCGATACCGCAAAGCTTCTGGAAATCATCAGCACGGCCAACCCGTTCTACCTGTTTCTTGCATTTGTGGTTTTCAACATCTCCAAAATCCTCAACGCTCTCAGGCTGAACAGATTCTTCAGGGCTATAGAGCTTCACCTGAGCGAACGATACAATATCCTGCTCTACTATGTCGGCATGTTTTACAACATGTTCCTTCCGGGAGGTATCGGCGGAGACGGCTACAAAATCTATGTCCTGAAAAAAAACCACGGCTTGAAGGTGGTCAATGTCTTCAACGCGGTATTCTGGGACCGGGTAGCCGGGGTTTTCGCGCTGCTGTTTCTTACTGCCCTCTTTCTGCTCCCGAGCTCCTTTGCAGAAATGCACAAAGCATATATCCCGGCGGTTTACGCCGTTCTTGTTCTCTGCTATCCTGTCTCATGGCTGCTCACCAGGATCCTCTACAAACAGTTCAGGAGCATTTTCCTCATTACCGCCGTGGAATCAGTACTTATTCAGGCGGCTCAGGCTCTCTCGGCGTGGTTTATCCTTCTCGCGCTTTCCGTACCCTCCAACCACATCGATTACCTCGCGATCTTCCTCGTCTCAACCGTCGCCACGGTGCTGCCCATAACCGTTGGAGGAGCAGGAGCACGAGAGATAACCTTCCTCTACTCTCTCAACTATCTCGGACTCGATCCGAACGCAGGCGTCGCCCTATCACTGATCTTCTTCGCGATAGCAGCGGTATCCGCCCTTATCGGCATGTTCCTGCAAAGCAGATCCGGGGAAAAAGAACGTCAAAAGTCACAGGGCAAAAGTCAAAAAGAGCAGCAAGACAACATTTCACATACAGCCAGAGAGATGAACGAAACAGATCAATAACGCCATCAGTCTTCGAACGCCATATCCTTCAGCTTGAGCTGCATACTCTTACGGCCGTTCCACTCGTTCTCATCCAGAGCATAGACCATGGAAAACATACGGCGAGACCCCCGTTCAAGCTCCCTGTAGATATCCTCCCTGCCAAATGCGATAACGTCAAGAATACGGCCTGACACATCCTTGACGGCAAACTTCACATGCTTGCCTTTCAAAAGCCTCGGAAGTCCTGACAGCCTCATGTTAGCGCTGAAAAAAAGCGGTTCCCGATTGCCCTGTCCGAATGGTCCGAACTGTCTGAGGACATCAAGAAACCTTCCGGTAACCTCCCCCGGCAACAGAGAAGAATCAATCTGCAGTTCTTTCTGCCGATGCTCCATCGTGAGTTTTTCCGAGCATATCGTGTCAAATTTTCTGCGGAATCCTGCAATATTTTCAGGTTTTAACGTAATCCCCGCTGCCGCGTCATGACCTCCGAAGTTTTCGAGAAACCCCTCACACTGCTGCAGAACCTCATAGATGTTCAATCCCTGAACGCTCCTTACGGAGCCCTTCACCAGACCGTCACTGCCGCCCATGATAACCGTCGGCAGATAGTATTGATCCAGAAGGCGGGACGCGACAATACCAAGAACACCAAGATGCCACGCTTCATTGTAGAGTACGATCGAGGAGCAGTAACTCGCGAAATAACCATCAACCATAGCATCGGCACTTTTGAACATTCCGCTGTCGATTTCCCGTCTTTCCCTGTTCAAACGATCAAGCTCCTCCGCGTGAACCTTTGCCTCATCCCTTGAGCCGGCAATAAGCCATTCTACCGCTGTACGGGCGGTCTGCATTCGACCGGCGGCGTTTATCCTCGGCGCTATTCCAAAGGCGATATGCCCTGTACCGAGCGCTTTCGGCTCTATGTCCATAAGAGTGAGCATCTCCTGAATACCCGCGCGAGGGCTCTTCTGCAGAAGGTCCATTCCCTTGTGCATGTACACCCTGTTTTCTTTTTCAAGAGGGACCATGTCAGCTGAAGTCGCCACGGCGACAATATCGAGGTACTGCTGCCAGGCCTCCTCTGCGCTCCCGAAAGATTCGCTCAGGGCATGAACCAACTTGAGCGCCACACCGCAACCGCACAGTTCACGAAAAGGATAGCCGCAACCCGGCACTTTAGGGTTGAGAATGGCAAACGCCGGAGGCAGTTCTCCGGGTTCATGATGATCACACACGATCACGTCTATCCCCTCTTTGCGCAACTGTTCAATTTCACGCCCGGCGCTGATACCGCAATCGACCGTGATCACGAGTGATGTCTTCTGTTCGCAGGCATGAGAGACTCCTGACTCTGACAGACCGTATCCTTCCGAAAACCTGTCGTTGATGTAATAGAAGACATCCGCTCCGAGAGATTGAAGAAAAAGACAGAGAAGCGCTGTTCCTGCAGTACCGTCGACATCGTAGTCACCGTAGATCAGAATCTTTTCTTTTTCAGCAACCGCTGTACGGACCCGGGCCACAGCTTTCTGCATATCCCTGAACAGAAAGGGTGAAGGCAATTGCTCAAGGGATGGCCTGAAAAACTCTTTTGCCTCCTCGAAACCGGCAATGCCCCTGTTGCTCAACGCTCTGGCAAGAGGCATACTGACGTTGATCTCCCGGGAAAGTGCAGCGGCAGCCGTTTCATCTGTCGCAAGGATGTTCCATCTATATCTTTTCATATCTGCTGATACCAATACTTCTGTCGCCAGTAATAATCGGTTTATATAACCATTTCCTTCCCCCTCGGCAAATGGCACCTCTGAAAAAACGGGAAGAGGGGAAGTGTCTATTGTCTAATGACTATTGAATAATGGAAGAAGGGGAGAATGTTGGGAAATGAATAATGACGAATGACTATTGAATAATGAGAGATGGGAAGAATGGCGGAGACCGGAGAGACAAGATGATTTTTCTCCTGTCATTCCCGTGCTTGACACGGGAATCCATACGTATAGCGGAAACTGCATGGATGCCGGATCAAGTCCGGCATGACTATCTTCCCCCTATTCACTTCTAAACTTTGACATTAATTATACTCGTCACTCGTCACTCGTCACTGGTCACCGGTCACTGATAACTTGCCATCTTTGCTATGCCCTGGAAAAAAGAGTAACTTGGCGGCAAGGGTTTCCACCCTGAAATCGACATTTCTCAATCCATTGATACCGTTATAGATGAATAAACTGATTACCATCGAGCGACACTTTGTTGAAGAACAGAAACTCAATCCTGATGCGACCGGAGAGCTTACGGATCTTCTTTACGATGTAGCATTCGCCGCGAAACTCGTCCGGCGTGAAGTGGTTCGGGCCGGACTGGTTGATATTCTCGGCATGGCAGGAACAACCAATGTCCAGGGAGAAGAGGTAAAAAAGCTGGACCTGTTCGCTAACGACAAGATCATTAACGCGATAGGCCAGCACGGCCGCTTTGCGCTCATGGGTTCCGAGGAAAACGAAGGCACGATCATTCCTCCGAAAAACGAATCCGGGAAATATGTCCTTCTTTTCGACCCTCTCGACGGCTCTTCGAATATCGATGTCAATGTCAGTGTCGGGACCATTTTCTCCATCTACCGTCTGACCGGCGACGATCCGAGCAAAGCCGACATCAATGACTGCCTTCAGAAAGGCTCACAGCAGGTTGCAGCGGGATATGTGATTTACGGTTCTTCAGTCGTGATGGTCTATACAACCGGGCATGGTGTCCACGGTTTCACCTATGACCCTACTATCGGTGAATTTCTGCTTTCACATGAAAACATTACCACACCGAAACAGGGCAAATACTACTCTATAAACGAGGGCTCCCGGAAACAGTTCAATGACTCCACGGTCAACTACATCAACTACCTGAAGGAAGAAGATGCCGAGACCGGAAGGCCATACAGCACAAGGTATATCGGATCACTTGTCGCCGATTTCCATCGCAACCTTCTCACCGGAGGAGTCTTTGTCTACCCTGCGACAAAACAACACCGCAACGGCAAACTCCGCCTCATGTATGAAGCAAACCCTCTTGCGTTTATCTGTGAACAGGCCGGGGGCAGAGCAACCAATGGCAGTGAACGTATCCTCGATATCGATCCTTCCGAACTGCACCAGAGAACACCGCTGTACATCGGAAGCGAAGAAGACGTCATCATTGCCGAAGAGTTCGAACAGGGAAAGAGATAGGGGGCAAATAGAATTCAAGGCAAAAGACAAAAGTAAAAAAAGTGACCAGTGACGAGTAACGAGTGAGAAGGCATTGGCTGGATGGCTTGATAGCTGAATGGCTGGATGGCTGGAGAGAGTACTGAGCAATGAGCAATGAGCAATGAGCAATGAGCAATGAGCAATGAGCAATGAGCAATGAGCAATGAGCAATGAGCGAAGAACGACCAGAGAGGAGTGTTAGGTGTTAGCAACTCGTCACTGATCACTGGTCACTTCTTTCCCTTTTGACTTTTGACTTGTCACTTTTCATTTGTGAGCGTTTCCCCTCGGTTGAATTCGGGATAGAAAACCCTGCTGATTCCGGTTGTCCTGCCCGTTTCAGTGTCCAGTGTCAACAGGACAGCCGAGAGGTGTACGTCATTCTCGGCACATTCATACTTATGAGGTGTCTGATAGAGAAAGCGATCCGTCGCCGCTTTGATCTGCATACCGATAACCGACTCGAACGGGCCTGTCATACCTACGTCCGAGCAGTATCCCGTTCCTTTGGGAAGAATTCTTTCGTCTGCTGTCTGAACATGTGTATGGGTGCCGAGAACCGCCGATACCTTTCCGTCAAGGTACCAGCCAAGCGCGATCTTCTCTGCAGTCGCTTCAGCATGCATATCGACGACAATACAGGCAACCTTGTCTTTCATCTGTTTGATTGCCCAGTCCGCCGTCCTGAAAGGACAATCTATCGAAGACATGAAGGTTCTTCCCTGAAGGTTGATAATCCCGATCTCCCCCAGCCCCTCTCCCATACTGAAAATCCCCAGCCCTTTGCCGTAGACTCCTCTGGGATAGTTAAGCGGCCTGATAACGCTCGGGTCGGTTTTGAGCGTTTCAAAAAAGTTGAAGTTATTCCACGTATGGTTCCCGCCGGTAAAAACATCCACTCCCGCTTCCCGGAGCTGATGCAGGGCCTCCTTGTTCATCCCTTTTCCATTATGGGTATTTTCTCCGTTACAGATCACCAGATCAACGGAATGCTTCATTCTAAGCCCTTTGAGCAGATGACTGACAATCTGTACTCCCGGCTTTCCGACAACATCTCCGATAAAGAGAACGGTAGCTGTTTTTTTCTTTCCCATAACCTTGTAATAAATTAAACCCTTGATAGCATGCAGGCTGTTCAGCCGGATGGCTGTTCAGCAGAACTTGTAGTGCAAGGGTGAAGTTACGCAATCTATTGTTACATGAAAGAAATTACGCTTCATTAATCTATGGCTGAACGATTGAACGTCGGTAATTGTTTTTCTTTACCATAAAATCAGCAGGTAAACGTTTAAGTCTAACCGGCATGGAAAAACCAAGAGCCATAAAAAAAGTCTTTACGAGCAAGCCTGTCACAGAAGGTGCAGGAGTGCGATTGAAACGTGCGTTCGGTTTCAGTCAGGTTCCTCTTTTTGACCCCTTTCTTCTGCTTGACGACTTTCGTTCAGACAATCCGGCAGAGTATCTGAAAGGTTTTCCCTGGCATCCCCACAGAGGCATCGAAACCATAACCTATCTTCTGGAAGGCAGTGTCGAGCACCATGACAGTCTTGGAAACAAAGGCACTATCCTTCCCGGTGACGTACAATGGATGACCGCCGGCAGGGGCATCATACATGAAGAAATGCCTTCCGGCGACAAGGACGGTAACGTCGCGGGATTTCAGCTATGGGCCAACCTGCCTGCCTCGGAAAAAATGATTTCACCGGGCTACAGAGATATAAAGTCAGACATGATACCGCTTGTTCACCTGCAAAACGGTGTCACCGTTCGTGTTATCTGCGGAACTATCGACGGGACTCCGGGCGCGGTTGACGGGATAGCGATTGACCCCGAATACCTCGACATTACGATTCCTGCCGGAGCAAGCTGGAACCATCCGGTAAAGGAGAATTATACGGTTATCATCTATGTGATCGCAGGCGAAGCATTGTTCAGCAAGGATCAGCGACCGTTTTCTTCTGACACCGAAGGCAAGAGCTACTTCGATATGGAATCCGACCCGATTATGGACAATGAAACACTCATACTTTACAACACGGAGGGTGACCACATACTTGTATCGGCGGAAAAGAAACCGGTGAGATTCCTGCTCTTTTCCGGCAAACCGCTGCATGAGCCTGTCGCCTGGCACGGACCGATAGTCATGAATACACGCGATGAACTGCAAAAAGCCTTTGAAGAGTACCATAACGGCACATTCCTTAGCTGATGTGAAGGGTTCAACCTCTATAAAAATCCTTGCCGGTGGCGCTCTCTTCGTTCTGTTCGGTATGATCGCCTTCTCGGCTTGGCTGTTTTTTTCAGAACGGGTTTCAGAAGATGCTCTCGATTCGGCACATGCAGCTGTGTCAGAATACCTGAATCTGCATCCGCATGAAGAACCTCCGCACTATCTTGCCGTTGTTGACTATACCAGACCCTCGTTTCGTAAACGCATGGTAATCATCGATATGACGACCGGCTCAGAAAGCTGGTACCATATCGCTCACGCAAAAAAAACAGGAACGACCCATGCCCGGATTTTTTCAAACATCGAGGGGTCCAACATGAGCAGCCTCGGGCTCTTTAAAACCGGTATCGCCTACCTCGGAGACCACGGCCTTGCAATCAGGCTGCACGGCCTTGACTCACTGAAAAACAGCAACGCTTTTACAAGGGACATAGTGCTCCATTCGGCAGCGTATGTTTCCGTTCCGATCATCATAGAAAACTTCTTTACGCTCAACGGGCCGAGATTAGGCAGAAGCAACGGTTGCTTCGTTGTCAACCCCTCGAAAATCCGGGAGGTTGTAGAAAAACTGTGCCGGGGCGGCTTTATCTATGCGTATGGAGAGGAGGGACTGGGGATTGATGATTTTTGATTGATGATTGATGACCGCAAACTGCTAACTGATGACCGCCGACTGCCAACTGCTGACTGATGACTGGTAGGGGCGAAAAATCTTTCGCCCTTTCCAGCCATCAAGCCATTCAGCTATCCAGCTATCCAGCTATCCAGCTATCCAGCCATTTTGCCTTTTGTTATTCATGGCGATCAGGACATTTCCAGCATCCGCTGTATGGGCTTGAGTGCTGCGGTTCTCAGGGGCTCTTCTACGACAATCCGGGGTGCTCTGTTTTCCATACACTCATAGAGTTTCACGAGGGTGTTCTGCTTCATCTGGGTGCAGGTGCTCCAGGGTTGAGAGGCGTTCCTGGGCGCGGGAATAAATATTTTTTCAGGAGATCGTTTCTGCATTTCATAGAGAATACCGGGCTCCGTGGCTACAATGAACGTACTTGCTGAACTCTCAAGGGCATACTTGAGCAGCCCGCTGGTGGAACCTACGTAATCTGCATGTTGCAGCAGCTCTTCCCGACATTCCGGATGCGCGATCAGTTCGGCACCGGGATGCGATTCGACTGCATGTTTAATCACATCCCAGCTGAAAGCATCATGAACATAACAGTAACCCTGCCAGAGAATCATTGTTCTGCCGAGTTTTCTCATGACATAGCCGCCCAGATTTCTGTCAGGCCCGAAAATAATCTCTTTGTCTTCAGGAATCTGACGCACAATGCGTTCCGCATTGGAAGAGGTGCAGATAATGTCCGACTCCGCCTTGATCTCCGCAGTGGAATTTATATAGCTTATGACTATGGCTTCAGGATGCTTTTGTCTGAATGCCCTGAACTCCTCTGTCGGGCAACTGTCTGCAAGCGGACACCCTGCATGATTGTCCGGCATAAGCACCGTCTTGTCAGGATTAAGAATACTTGCCGTTTCACCCATGAAATACACTCCCGCGAAAACGATAACCTCCGCATCGGTGCTTTCGGCTGCACGAGCCAGCGCAAGGCTGTCACCGACAATATCCGCCACATCCTGAATCTCCGGCAGCGTATAGTAGTGGGCAAGAACTATTGCCCGCATCTCTTTTTTCAGTCTTTCAATCTGTTCGATGAGAACGCTTTTCTGCTCGACAGGCATATACTTCTGTACTCCGATGCTAAATAATAAAGAGGAAAACAGTGTGAACCACAACCGGAATTGCCCGGAACAGCAGCTCATACCATGCATTATTTCAAATAGTACTCAAGTTCATCATCCTCCCTGATAAGCAGCAGAATCGCGGCATGCGGGACAATGAGATATTTATTCTCCTGATACTCGATCTCATGGGCGCTGCTCTGAATAAATATTGCAAGATCGCCCACTTTTGCCTGGAGGGGAATATACTGCGGTGCAGAGGTCTCCTCCATCCATGGCTCATCGCTTTCCGGAGGGGGACCGACAGGATAGCCCGGCCCGATTTTCAGCACGTAACCACTATGAATTTTCTCTTTTTCCTGAACTCCGGGAGGGAGATATATACCGGACTTGGTCTGTTCATTGCCCGTTCTCGGCTTTATCAGAACCCGGTCTCCGACAACGACAAATTTGTCAGTTACGTTTAAACTCATAATTTAAAATCAATCCTGTATACTTTCATGAAGGGATTAATTTAATAAAATCAAAGTCCTTGCCAAATCAAGCCAAAAGACAACAGCGATCTGCTGATTCACGCAGCACCTTTGCCGCAAACACCTACTGACCGGAAATGGAACATAACGACCGGGTGCGTTCAGAACATACCTTCAAAGGAGGAAGAGCCAGAAAAGGACTGAAAACCGCGGCTATAATTACAGGCATCATCCTCGTTGTCGAGCTTGTGGGAGGCTGGCTTTCCGGCAGCCTCGCGCTCATGGCTGATGCCGGACATATGGCCACTGATTTTCTCGCTCTTCTCATCAGTTATCTTGCACTACTCTTCAGCTCAAAACCATCGACAGAACAACGTTCCTACGGTTATTTCCGCCTTGAAATCATAGCTGCCCTGATTAACGGGGTCGTTCTCTGTATCACAGCCCTGTTTGTAACCATCGAAGCCTGGAAAAGGATCTCCCTGCCCAAAGAGATCGAAACCATCCAGATGCTTGTTTTCGGTATCGTTGGCCTCCTCGCAAATGCGTTCAATGCGATACAGCTCAGAAAGGAAAAGAATAACAGTGTCAATGTCAAAGCAGCCTATACGCATATAGTAAGTGATCTGGCGGGATCGTTCGGGGTTGTGGGAGGCGCGGTACTGATAGGATTGACCGGCTTGATGATCCTGGACAGCCTGATAAGCTTTTTTATTGCTCTGCTCATCGTGCGAAGCGCGTTGAACATTATCAAAGAGGCCGTAAACGTCCTTATGGAATCGGTCCCGAATGATCTGAACATCAGGGAAATAGAACAAACACTGTTGCATTTCGATCATGTCGGAAGCATCCATGACCTGCATGTCTGGGCACTGACCAGTGGCGTGAACGCGTTAAGCTGCCATCTGAGAGTCGATGATCTTCATGAGGGTCAAAAACTTCTTGCTTCCATCCATAGAGAGTTGAAGGAAAAGTATAATATTGATCATGTGACGATTCAGCTTGAGGACGCAACGTACCATAGAGAAACCTGACAAGAGCCACCTACTGACAAAAGACGTGCTGAACTTTTATAAAGTATTCAAGAATAACAACGCCTATCTGCTTCTGCTTTTCTATTGCAGTATAGCAGGCCTTCTCATCAAGTTTGAGCAGGACTATTCTCTACAAAATCTTCTTTCCAGAGGGATTGAATTGAGAGCGGGAGTGTCTCAGCGGCTCAGCGATATATATCGCTACCTCCAACTCAACGATGAAAATGAAAAACTGGCACTGCAAAATTCCGTACTGCTCGCAGAAATTATTGAACAGGGATCCGTACTGAGGGATTCAGCCAGTATCAACCGTACCGCTCGTTTTATCGACAGCAGCCCGATCAGCTTTATCCATGCAAGGATAGTGGAAAGAAGATTCAATACCAATGAAAACCTGCTGATCATCAACGCAGGTATTAAGCAGGGGGTTGAGGTTGACATGGCCGTCATGACTCCCGAAGGACTGGTAGGAAGAGTCATTCAGGTTTCGAATAATTACGCGAAGGTCATGCCGGTTATCCACGCGGAGTTCAGTGTCAGTGTGGTCTCTGACAGCAACAGCACACAAGGAATTCTGAGCTGGAACGGAAAGCAGGAACAGCTTGCTCAGATGGACTATGTCCCGTTGAGCAGCTCAATAGGAGTCAATGAAATAATCCACACGGCAGATTTCAGTACCTTTGCCATCAGAGGCATTCCTGTCGGGCAAGTGCTCAATGTGGAACCTGATCAAAAGTTTTACCGGGTAGATGTCCGGCTCGGCGCTGACTTCTCTTCACTGAACCGGGTACTGGTTGTAAAAAAAACAACTGACCCGGAAAAAAAGAGTCTGATGGAAAATACCGCGGATGAAGATCAAATACCCGAAGAAGTACAAAACTGAAAAAAAATCAACGAAACTGTTCGCAAGCTATCCGCTTCGCCCAGGCGTAGCTCGTCACATAGAGTGTAGGAACAGATAGCCATTGATTTCGTGCAACCCATAGAAAAACCGTGGTAAAAAATATTGTCACCGACAGCGTTCTTCTCCTGATACTCTGCATTCTGCAGCAGTACGCATTTTCCCGCCTGGTCATTTTCGGCGCGATGCCTGATATTGTCACCATATTCGTCGCTTTCACTGCCTTGAGATACGGACAGAAGCAGGGAACAACCTTTGGCTTTGCTGCCGGGATTGTGACCGGAATTCTGAGCGGCAATATCGGCATCGAGACATTATCAAAAACCATAGAGGGTTTCATCGCGGGATACTTCCATATCCCGGAAGACAGTCATGCCTCTGCATTGCAGAAAAAGCAGCTGTTCTACAAGGGAGTCTTTCTTGCAAGCCTTACAGGAAGAATACTCTCTACGCTGACGCTCAATGTACTCTCTTTACCGACGGCCTGGCATATCGCCTACTCAATAGGCCTGGCTACACTGTTGACGATGATTCTGGCCATACTGTCCTATCAGCTTTTTTTAAAAAAAATTCTTGCGAAATAATAGCTCATGGATAAAATTCAGCATAGAGCTTTAACTGTATCACTGATTGTCATAGCTGTCTTTGCTGTCCTTTTTCTGCGACTCATCTATCTTCAGGTATTCGAATACAAGGAACTTGGTTCGATTTCGGCTGCAAACAGTCTGCGGAGAATATGGATACAGCCTCCCAGAGGCAGGATGATCGATCGTAACGGCAGTATTGTCGTCGACAACCAGCCGCTCTATACAGTCAAAGTGATTCCTTCCGAGTTCACGGACTCTCTGAAAAAGAGTACCCTCGCATCCCTGCTTCATATAACCGACGAAAAACTTACGGAAAGGATCAACAAGGGGTTCAAATACAACCGTTTTGCACCTGTTGCCGTTGGTAGAGACATCGAACCGAAAGAAATGATGCGTTTGAGTGAAAACCTCTGGAAGCTCCCCGGAGTGATGATCGATGTTGAAAACAAAAGACAATATCCTTTAGACCTGCACGCTTCACACCTTTTTGGATATCTCAATTTTATATCCAAAGACCAGCTTGAAGAGATGTCTGAAAAAGGCTACACCCCTGACGATAAAACCGGAAGCAAGGGGCTTGAAAAAACCTATGAAGATCTGCTCAGAGGAGAAAAAGGGGCGCGTTTCGAACTGGTTAATTCAATCGGCAGGTTTGCCGGAAAATTTGAAAACGGCACGAGAGACCGTCCTTTTGTCAATGGCACTGACCTTCATCTGACTCTTGACGCAGGACTGCAGCAGCTTGCGGAAGAGCTGTTGAAAAAAACGGAAAAATCCGGGGCCGTAGTGGCAATTGACCCGAACGACGGAGGGATTCTCGCCATGACCAGCCAGCCGGATTACGACCTGAACATTCTGAACGGCACAACCGATGGAAAAAAGTGGACTGAAATAGTTAAGGATCCTGCAAAACCGCTCTTTAACAGAGCGGTACAGGCTTCCTATCCTCCGGGATCTGTCTACAAACTGCTTCTGGCCATAGCGGCGCTTGAGGAAAACGTGATAACACCTGAAAAAAAGATCTTCTGTACAGGAGTATTCAGACTCGGACGCGGCCGTTTTCGTTGTCATGGCGGGCAGGGGCACGGCCCGGTCAATCTGGAACGCTCCATAGTTGAATCATGCAACACCTACTACTATAGTCTCATATTCGATCTTGGTTTTGAACAATGGACACGATACGGAAGAATGTTCGGATTTGGAAAAACAACAGGCATCGACCTTTCGGGTGAGCGTTCTTCACCGCTTCCCTCGACCGAATATTATGATAAACGGTATGGAAAAGGCAAATGGACAAAGGGCTATCTTGTCAGCCTTGCTATCGGACAGGGAGAGTTGAACACAACGCCCCTACAACTTGCCGCCTTTACGGCAACAATAGCCAACAAAGGCACCTGGCATCAGCCGCACGTTGTCAAAGGCTACCAGTCATACGACAGCGACACGTTTGTACCTCTTGATTTCAAAAAAAACAAGCTGCCGATCTCCGAGAAAACCTTTGAAAGAGTTCGCGAGGCGATGTTCGGAGTCGTTGAACGGGGAACCGGAAGGCTCGCAGGGGTAGAAAATGTCAAAGTCGCAGGCAAAACCGGAACCGCCCAGAACCCTCACGGCAAGGATCATGCCTGGTTTGTCGCTTTCGCCCCGCTTGAAAAACCAACGATAGCAGTCGCTGTTCTTGTTGAGAACGCAGGTTACGGGGGTAGTATTTCGGCTCCTATAGCTGGAAAGCTGATTAATTATTATGTTAACGGTCCTGACACCACGGCAACCGACACGCTCTCTGTCAATACGGCAGTGACAGACAGCAGCAAAACAGAACCCGCGACTGAATGATCTATAAAGATGACCAGGAGCTCATCAAGAGCTATCTGACAGATACAAGCAACATCAAGGATGGTCATACTCCAGGGGTTTACTTTCCTGAAACCGTCGGGGATGTTTCTGAACTCCTCGGAAAATGCGTCTCATCAGGAAAACGCCTTGTTATCGCAGGCAACGGAACAGGCACCACTGGCGGAAGAATACCGTTCGGCGACTATGTCATGACCATGGAAAAACTCAACCGCATCAAGAAACCTGTTCAGTGCGGTGAGAAAAGCGCAATCATGACGGTCGAAGCAGGAGCGCTGCTTGAAGATATTCAGCGTACCGCGAAACAGAGCGGCTGGCTCTATCCTCCGGACCCTACCGAAAAACTCTGTTTTATCGGCAGCACCATTGCCAACAACTCTTCAGGGGCCCGAAGCTACAAATACGGATCGACAAGGAATCACATAGAGCGCATCACCGTTGTTCTCTCTTCCGGAGAGATACTCGATATTCCCAGGGGGCAACATCTTGCCGGAAAGGATGGTCTGTTCAGCCTGAACCTCCCTCTTGCGGGAAACATGGTGTTTGCAAAACCGGACTACTCGCTCCCCCTGACATCAAAACACAATGCCGGCTACTTTTCACAACCAGGTATGGATCTTATCGACCTGTTTATCGGCTCGGAAGGTACACTCGGGGTTATTGTCGATGCCGATCTGAAGCTTGTACCGTTTCCTGAAAAAATCATCTCCTGCCTGGTCTATTTCCACTCTCTGGAGGATCTGTTTTCCTTTGTTGAACAAGCTAAAATAAAATCCGGCGGCGTTGACCCGAGGGCTCTTGAGTTTTTTGACCGGAACTCACTGGAGTTTCTTCGTGCAGCATATCCTGAAATACCGGCAGAGACTTCAGGGGCTGTTTTTTTTGAGCAGGAGGTTACATCGATAAACGAAGAGAGTGCCCTCGAATCATGGTTTTCACTCATGGAATCATCTAACGCCATGCTTGACGACTCCTGGGTCGCCCTCGATGTCAATGAGCAGAGAGCCTTGAGGGCGTTTCGTCATCAGCTTCCGGTACAGGTAAACGAGTGGCTGAACGCTCAATCGGAAAGCAAGATCAGCACAGACATGGCTGTTCCTGACGGATCATTCGTCGAACTTTTTGAATTTTACCGGGACACCTGTGAAAAAAACGGTTTTCGATATATCATATTCGGACATATAGGCAATGCACATGTTCACTTGAATATTCTGCCGTCAAACCATGATGAATTCCTGCGAGCCAAAGCGCTCTACAAAGATTTTATCGCCAAAGTCCTTGAACTCGGGGGCACCCTTTCAGCAGAACACGGTATAGGGAAGCTCAAGGCAGAGTACCTTGCCAGCATGTTCGGCGATAAAGGCATCAGCGAAATGGCAAGGATAAAGAAAACCTTTGACCCTGATCTTATTCTCAATATCGGCAACCTGATTCCGGAACCGTATTTTACCATCTCCGACCAACCTTGAACACCGAGCCGTGGCAAAAGCAGAAAAAAAACCGCAATACGTATCGACAACACTGAACAGAAAGGCAAGGCACGAATATTTCATCCTTGACACGATGGTCGCAGGCATTGAGCTGAAAGGCAGCGAAGTAAAGTCCGTTCGCCTTGGAAAAGCAAGCCTGAATGAAAGTTATGCCATCATTCACCGGGGCGAGGTCTGGCTGGAAAACATGCAGATCGCGGCATATGAACACAACCACGTCGAGCCGATTGACCCGAAAAGAAGCCGTAAGCTGCTCCTGAAACGCGAAGAAATCCTGAAACTTCAGACCAGGCTTCACCAGAAAGGATTGACTCTTGTTCCGTTAAAAGCTTTTTTCAACAAAAAAGGGGTTCTGAAAATAGAACTGGGACTGGCCAAGGGAAAGCAGCTGCATGACAAACGGGAAACCATCAAGGAGCGTGACACACAACGTCAGCTGCAAAAAATGAAAAACCAATACTGATCCCGAAAGACGATCTCATAATCTATCAACCATCAACGCAGACAAAAGAACGATTCCATCCATGAGTTTTCCACCAGTAAAAGAGCAGCTTGATCGTATTATCCGTAATACCGTCGAAGTTATCAGCGAAGAGGAACTCGAGCAAAAACTGACAAGAAGTTTTGAAACCCGGACACCCCTGAAAATAAAACTCGGTGCCGACCCGTCCAGACCCGACCTGCACCTCGGTCACTCCGTTGTCCTGCAGAAGCTCAGGGATTTCCAGGATCTGGGACACGAAGCTATTCTCATTATCGGTGACTTTACGGCCATGATCGGCGATCCGTCCGGCAAAAGTACCACCAGGCCACAACTTACTGCCGAAGAGGCGAAAGAAAACGGCCGGACCTATTTCGATCAGGCCTCGAAAATCCTCGATCGAAAAAAAACAACAATCCGCTACAACGCGGACTGGCTCGGGCAGATGACCTTTAACGATGTCATTCGCCTCTCGAGTCATTACACAGTCGCCAGGATGCTTGAAAGAGATGACTTTGAAAAACGCTACAGGTCACGTGAACCGATCTCCATTCATGAGTTTCTTTACCCTCTCGCCCAGGGAATGGACTCGGTACATCTTCGCAACGACATCGAACTTGGAGGAACAGACCAGAAATTCAATCTGCTTGTCGGAAGGGATCTTCAGCGTGAATACGGAATTCACCCGCAGGTATGCATAACCATGCCCCTGCTTGTCGGCACCTTCGGGCAGGACAAAATGTCCAAGTCCCTCGGAAACGCAATTTGTTTCAATGACACCCCCGAGGATATCTATGGCAGAGTACTCTCCATTCCTGATGATCTGATAGAAACCTATTTCACCCTCCTTCTGCCGACACCGGAGCGATCGCCGGAAAGTTTCCGGGAGATGGTAAACGAAAGTCCCAGAGAGGCAAAAAGAACACTGGCCAAAGAAATAGTCGCTCTTTTCCATTCCGGAGACCTCGCCGTAAAAGCAGAGGATCATTTCGATCGGGTTTTTGTTCACAAAAAAGCTCCGCTGGAAATCAAGGAGTTTGCTTTTTCCGCCTCGTCTATCCCTCTGGTTGACCTTCTGGTAGCGCTGAAGGCGGTCAATTCAAAAACCGAGGCGAGAAGACTTATCAGCCAGAACGCCGTTCAGATCGACGATACAAAAATCAGTGATATCAACTTCGAGGTGACACTCGATCAGGAATCAAAAACCATAAAGGCGGGAAAACGAAAATTTTTCAACGTTGTCTTAAAAAAAGATTTATAATCACGTTGCTTTTTCCTATAATTGCTGAGTTTGATCGTTCATCCAAGGCGCTACCACTAACGTTATCCGGAGAGCACGGCATTGTCATTTGTACCTGAAAAAGTCTTTTTTACCAAAGGGGTAGGGCGACATAAAGAGTATCTCTCATCTTTCGAACTTGCGCTACGGGATGCCAAGATCGAGAAATGTAATCTTGTTACCGTATCGAGCATTTTCCCTCCCAAATGTGAGCGTTTGAGCGTAGAGGAAGGGCTGAAACGCCTCTCTCCCGGAGAAATCACCTTTGCCGTGATGGCCAGGAACTCCACAAACGAGCACAACAGACTGATTGCGTCATCGATAGGCGTCGCGCTTCCTGCCGACGAATCCCTGTACGGTTACCTCTCGGAGCACCACCCGTATGGTCAGACTTCTGAACAATCCGGAGAGTACGCTGAAGATCTTGCCGCGACAATGCTCGCAACGACTCTCGGCATTGAATTTGACCCGAACAAGGACTGGGATGAACGTGAAGGAATCTACAAGATGAGCGGCAAGATCATCAACTCTTTCAATATCACCCAATCCGCTGAAGGCGAGGACGGGCTCTGGACAACGGTCATTGCCTGCGCGGTACTTCTGCCCTGATATCCCGGTAACATCACAAAGCACGCAACGGGCAAAGCCTGAAAGGGGAAATTCGCGCATGAGCATCATCGAATCTCTGCAGCATATGCAGACACTTGACGAACTGATTATCTGGGGAGGTTATGCGCTGCTTTTTGCTATTGTCTTTACAGAGACAGGATTGTTCGCGGGATTTTTTCTTCCGGGTGACTCTCTTCTGATTACCGCCGGCCTTATTGCCGCATCAGGGCAGCTGGAGATGCCACTTGTTATTGCCACCCTCTCATTCGGCGCCATACTTGGTGATTCAACGGGTTACTTTATCGGAACCCAGTTGCAACGAGCTTTTTTCAGAAAAAAAAATTCATTTTTTTTCCGTGATGAGCATCTCGAGAAGACAGAACGATTCTATGAAAAACACGGATCGAAAGCGGTGTTTTTCGCGCGCTTTGTCCCTGTGGTCAGAAGTTTTACCTCCACCCTTGCCGGTGTAGTGAACATGCCCTACCCGGTCTTTCTGTTTTACAGCATGTCCGGCGCGATTATCTGGGTTCTCTTTTTCACCTCCATAGGCTATTTTCTTGCCACCCTCTTCCCTGGTCTGGTTGATTTTGTACATTACATTATTCTTGCAGGCATCCTTATCATTCTGGCTAATTCCCTCAGATATCTCAGGGATAAAAAAAAGAAGCCAGACTGAATTCTGACACAGGCTCAACCCAATGTTCGAACGTATCGTACTCTATCTTCCCGTGACGCTCAAAGGCATACTCATGGGCGCGGCAGATCTTATCCCCGGCGTATCAGGAGGCACTATAGCTTTTATCACAGGGATCTATGAGACGCTCATAAACGCTTTGCGGTCAATCAACGGCTTTGCGCTGAAAAAGCTCTTACGATTTGAGTATCGCGCTTTCTGGAAAACGATCAACGGAGGTTTTCTTGCAAGCCTCCTCCTGGGTATACTCATCAGCGTCGTCACCCTGTCCGGCTCTCTTGTTTATCTGCTCGAACAGCATACGCTCTTCTTGCTTTCGTTTTTCTTCGGACTGATTATCGCCTCGGCAGTGATTATCGCCCGAAAGGTCAGAACACACTCCCTTTCTGCCTGGATCGCCGGGATAGCAGGCACGATTACCGCGTTTTTCGTAACCAGTCTCTCACCCGTTGCAACACCCGACAGCCTGTGGTTCATTTTTATTTCAGGCGCGATAGCCATCTGCGCCATGATCCTGCCGGGAATATCCGGAAGCTTCATTCTTCTTCTACTTGGCAAGTACGCGTTTATTCTCGAATCCATTAAAGATCTGAATCTTACGGTCATTGTTATTTTCTGCGCCGGCTGCCTTACCGGGCTCCTGAGTTTTGTCAGAATGCTTTCCAGGCTTCTGCAGCGCTATCATGACCAGACGATGCTGCTTCTCGCAGGTGTGATGATCGGCTCACTAACCAAGATTTGGCCATGGAAAACACCTTCGGCGGAGACGTTGCCTGATGGAGAAAAGGCGCTGCTGTTTTCCACGAATATCATGCCGGAAACCTATCGACAGCTGACAGGAACCGACCCTCTGGTTCTGCCTGCACTGGCCCTGATGACAACCGGGTTGCTGCTGGTATTTATCCTGGAGTTCATTTCAGCCAAAACCCACGGCAAGCTCCGGGAATACTCTTCATAACACTATTTTAATGACCTGTAATGAAAGAATCACTCAAAACCGATGTACTGGTCATCGGCAGCGGCATCGGCGGACTGTATTTTGCGCTGCACATGGCAGATCATGCAACGGTAACCATCATCACGAAAAAGGAAAGCTGTGCGTCAAATACCAACTGGGCACAGGGAGGTATTGCCGCCACCGTTGATGAAAACGACAGCGCGGAACTTCATATCCAGGACACGCTCGAAGCCGGAGCAGGCCTCTGCAACAAAGAGATGGTCTCTCTGATGGTCACTGAAGGACCGGAACATATCAGAAAACTCGCCGAACTTGGCGTTGAGTTCACGAAATCAAATGAAAATCACCTGGACCTCGGACGTGAAGGAGGACATTCCAGAAAAAGAATCGTTCACGCCAAAGACCTTACCGGTCAGGTTGTCGAACAGGCTCTTCTTGACAAGGCCAACAGCCACCCGAACATCACACTGCTCGAACACCACTTCGCCATAGAACTGCTGACAGAGCATCACCTCGGCATCAAAACAAACGAGATAACCTGTTACGGCGCCTATGCGCTTGATTCAAAAATCAGGAAACCGATACAAATCCTTGCGAAAATTACCATGGTTGCATCAGGAGGTCTCGGTCAGGTCTATCTGCACACGACAAATCCCTCTATAGCGACAGGAGACGGCATCGCCATGGCCTACCGTGCCGGAGCGGTCATCGCAAACATGGAGTTCGTTCAGTTCCATCCCACCTCTCTCTATCACCCGAAAGCACAATCGTTTTTGATCTCCGAAGCGCTAAGGGGTTTTGGCGGGATACTGAAACTGAAGAACGGACAGGAGTTCATGCATAAATATGATAAACGTCAGAATCTTGCTCCCAGAGATATCGTAGCGCGCGCCATTGACTCTGAAATGAAAAAAACGGGCGACGACTGTGTGTTTTTGGACGTGACCCACCTCGATGCTCAAAATACGATCGAACACTTTCCTAACATCTATGAAACCTGTCTCGGTTACGGAATAGACATAACTCAAGAGATGATTCCGGTAGTCCCCGCCGCCCACTACTCCTGCGGAGGAGTCAAAACCGACTCATTGGGAAGAACGAGCATCAACCGCCTCTACGCCTGCGGGGAAACGAGTTGTACCGGCGTTCATGGAGCAAACAGACTTGCCAGCAACTCTCTGCTCGAGGCGCTGGTATTCGCTCACCGCTCTTACGCCGATATCAGAAAAATCGTCGGAACCATTGAAAACGATACGCAGTTTCCTGACTGGGATGACTCCGGAACAGTCAATCCTGAAGAGTGGATACTCGTTTCGCATAACAAAAAAGAGGCCCGTCAGGTCATGAACGATTACGTCGGGATTGTACGCAGCGACCTCAGACTGAAACGGGCAAAACGAAGAATCGAGTTCCTCAAGGAAGAGACTGAAGAGTACTACAAAAAAACCAAGATCACGACCCAGATTCTGGAACTCAGGAACATCATCAAAGTAGCGAGCCTTATCATTGACGGTGCCATCATGCGAAGGGAATCCAGAGGTCTGCACTTTACCACCGACTATCCGCAAAAAGACGACAAGCATTTCCTCGTCGACACGGAACAGCGATCATTTTAAGGGGCTGGAAAACGAGTCAGCCATCCAGCGCTTCAACTTTTGCCTTTTGACTTTCCTTCCTCACTTCACTTCCTGCCAGTCACGGGCGTAGCGGAAATCTATGCCCGGTGTCCGGGCGGAGATCTTGGCGATAACCGGCATCATCCTCTTGTACTGGTTTCTGACCACCATTTTCCTGACTTTGTCATAAAAGGATTCTTCAATACCTGCCTCGATGATGTCGGACCTGCTCATTCGTTTTTCAAGCATCATGTAAAGGAGAAGGTCAACTTCCCCATAACCGAATCCAAGATCAGCTTCATCACTCTGTCCCTCCCACAGATCCGCAGAGGGTATTTTTGAGACTAACTCTTCCGGGATCTGAAGATGCCGGGCAAGCCCCCATAGCTGTGTTTTATAGAGATCGCCTATGGGATTGACCGCTGATGCCATATCACCGAACAACGTTCCATACCCCAGGAGCAGCTCGGTTTTATTGCTTGTCCCTATGACCAGCCTGCCGTCTCTGGCCGAAATGTCATAGAGATAGAGCATCCGTGCCCGTGCCATGACATTTCCCATGCGCAGGTTTCCCGCTCCTGAAACACCGTCAAAAAAAGCATCGACCACTCCGGTAATTTCAACCTCTTCTGATCGGACGCCTGTTTTTTCGACCATGAGCCTCGCATCGTTAACACTTTCAGGACTGCTTGTCCTGTAGGGCATCAGGACTGCGAGAACGTTTTCAGGCCCAAGCGCTCTTTTGGCAAGTTCACAGACAACAGCGGAGTCAATTCCACCGGAAAGCCCGAAGACCGCACTCCTGAATCCGAACTTGCGTATCTCGTTACGGATAAATGCCAGCAGAATATCTTCTACCAACGCATAATTAAGATGCAGGCATTGTGTATTCATGGAAAAACCTCAAGAATAGTTATCGCTTTTCAAACCCTATTTTTTCAGCCATTTCTGAGGGTTCTGTTTCACCTTGCCTTTCCATACCTCGAAATGCACCAGAGAACCTCCCTCAGGCATTGAACCGGCTACTCCTATAATCTCCCGTGCTGCAACCACGTCATCTTTAGCCACATTGATTTTCGCAAGGTTCGCGTAGACCGTCAGATAGGATTTCGAATGCCGGATAATGACTATGTTACCGTATGTCGGGAGATAGGCGATCTGGGCTATTTTCCCACCCGAAACAGCCCTGACAGGCACTCCGGAAGAAACAGATATATCTATTCCGTTATTTGTCGTAACAATGTTCAAATCCGGATCTTTGATCCTGCCGAATTTCCTGACCACAACCCCGTTTTCGACCGGCCAGGGCAAAATGCCCAGGGCTTTGTCAAAATCTTCCGATATTCGCGCAAGATCCGCTTCGGAGGTATCCGGAACAGGAACCTTTCCTTCCAGCTTTCTTCTTTCAGCCTCCAGGCGTTTCCTCTCCTTTTCTTTTTCTATAGCTATCTGTTCCGCCCTGATCAGTTCTTCGATTTTACCCTGGAGTTTCAGTAACTTTTTCCGGTTTGCCTGTATCTCACCGGAAAACTTTTTTTTATCTTTTTTCAGGGCTATCAGAACGCTCTGTTTTTCATCTTTCTTCTTCGAGAAACTCTGCACCTGCCCCTGTTGCTCTTTAACAATTCCTGATCGTTTCTGATAGCTCTCTTCCAGAGCCTTTCGACTCGCATCAAGTTTTCTCGACGTACTCTGCAGATCATCTACGATACTGATCACAGCTTCAGACAAAAAACCTATATAACGGGATCGTACGATAGCCTGGTTCAGGGATGTCGCCGAAAAAAGCAGCTCAATATCATGTTTCGACCCGCTTTTGTAGACGCCTACCGCTATACGCCTGAACTCTTCTACAATAGCCTCATACCTGCTCTGGTTATCGACAAACTGCTCCTTGAGCAGCTTGATTTCACTATCCTGACTGCGAAGCTTGGCATTATTTTTCGCAATCATTTCCTCAAGCAGCTTCAGCTGCCTGTTATAGTTTTTCAGCGCCTTCATCGAACGCGCTTCCTCTTTTGTTGTTTTCTTCAGTTTGGTCTGATACTCGTTAAGCTGCTTTTTAAGGCTCGAGAGATCCTTTTCCAGCTTTTTTCTCTCTTTCATGATCTTGTCAACCTCCGGATTGCAGAAAGCATTGGAGAGAGGCGCCATACTGAATAAGATGAGTAGAATCAAAAGAGCCACCGCTTTTTCCAGCCAGGGACGTTCTTTTCCTGCAGACCGGTTATGTGCTTTCATATAATGGTACCTCTATAGAGTGTTTTGAGGGGGTCAAGAGCAAGGCGAACGGAGCACAGAAGCCGGAGTGTACAGAGAGTACATGAGGATTTCGAGCACCGATTAACGAAGCAACTGAAGCGCGGAATAAATAAATAGAGGTGCCCATAATGCATATTCGCCTATCGAGGTTGATCATTGCCGTTCAGGAAAATATGCGGAAAAATAGTCAAACCAAACACCACATTGCCATTTACCTGTAACGCTGTCACACGGCCAGATCGCACGCCGGACTGAACGGGAATCAATCGGAAATTTTTTTTCTCCCCTTGAAATGTTTAAATAACATTTTTTCAGTCATTTTATACAGTACATGGACAAATTTGTCATTCAGGGAAGACGTCGTCTCAACGGGACAGTCAGGGCATCCGGCTCGAAAAACTCGGCACTCCCGCTCATCGCGGCGACACTGCTTACGGAACGCGGAGAGATAACACTGGAGCGCATTCCCGATCTGAAAGATATCCGGACATTCCGGAAACTGCTTGAATATCTCGGTGCCGATATACGCTACCGGGAAAATACCCTGACAGTCTCTGCCTCGAACATCAGATGTGTTCAGGCGCCATACGAGCTGGTGAAACAGATGCGGGCGTCAATTTATGTGCTCGGTCCGCTCCTTGCCCGTTTCGGGCGCGCCAGCGTCTCACTTCCGGGAGGGTGTGCATTTGGCCCCAGACCCATTGACCTTCACCTCATGGCAATGGAAAAACTTGGCGCCACAATCTCTATCGAAAAAGGTTTTATCGAAGCTCAGATACAAGGCAGCCACCTCAAGGGCGCAGTGATAGACTTTCCGATAACTTCGGTAGGAGCAACAGGAAACGCGCTTATGGCCTCGGTTCTTGCGCGAGGAAAAACAACGATCCAGAACGCTGCTGTAGAACCGGAAATCGTGACCCTATGCAATTTCCTCTGCGCGATGGGAGCGGATATACGGGGAACAGGAACTTCTACTCTTGAAATAAACGGTGTTGAGAGCCTCAAACCTGCCCCTTTCACGAACATATTCGACAGGATTGAAGCGGCGACGCTTCTTACGGCCGGAGCCATTACCGCTAGCTCCATTACCGTAGATGATGTCGATCCTTCACAACTGACAGCGATTCTGGGAAAATTTGAACATGCCGGATGCAAGATTATTACCGACAGAACGTCTATTACCCTGCAAAGCCCTGAAACGCTTTCACATACAGATGTCATCGCGAATCCATACCCGGACTTCCCTACCGATATGCAGGCTCAGTGGATTGCGCTCATGACCCAGGCTGAGGGCACCAGTCATATCATAGACAAAGTCTATCACGAACGATTCAATCATATTCCTGAACTCAACCGGCTCGGCGCTCGTATTGAGATCAGGAATAACGAAGCAAGCGTTTACGGACCAAGCCGGCTGACCGGAACAAAAGTGATGTCAACCGACCTCAGAGCATCAGCCAGTCTCGTACTTGCCGGGCTTGCCGCTGAAGGAGTTACGGAAGTGCTGAGAATCTATCATCTTGACCGCGGCTACGAGAAACTCGAAGATAAACTCAAACAACTCGGGGCGGATATAACACGGGAATCGTACCAGGAGTTCACATGATCCCGTGAGTTCTTCGGGTCATATTTTTCCTGTCCGGGAAATACCGTCAATCGCTTTCAGAAAAAACACTTTGAAAACAATGAAATACGCCGTGAAGCTTGCATAATTGTATGAATAATTTATATTAACTGACTCTGAAAGCCGGGCTTTTGCCAGGGCCCTTAGCTCAGTTGGTTAGAGCAAGCGACTCATAATCGCTAGGTCGTAGGTTCAAGTCCTACAGGGCCCACAAGGCTCTGTCTTAAGAAAAAATGGCGTGTTCGTCTAGTGGCCCAGGACACCGCCCTCTCAAGGCGGAGATCACGGGTTCGAATCCCGTACACGCTACAGATTCAGCCATTTTTTCGCTGCACCCGTAGCTCAATTGGATAGAGCGTCTGACTACGGATCAGAAGGTTAGGGGTTCGATTCCTCTCGGGTGTACGAAGTCGTTCCCTGACAGAGCGACTTTTTTTCTTTAGACAGGCCTTTCGTCCGGCTTTCCCCTCTCCGCCATCCAGCAATTCTGAAATTCTGCAACCATCACAAAGAACTAAGCACGAAGAACTATCCCCTCTCTAACACGTAGCACACAACAGATGGATTCCCGTGTCAAGCACGGGAATGACTAAAAAAAACTCGCTCATCACTCATATCGGGTACTCATCCTTTTCAACTGAGGACTAAGAACTGAGAACTATGCATTCTCATTGCTCATTGCTATCCCCACCAGCCATTCTGATATCCTGCACATCTCACTTAGAACTAAGCACTCAGAACTATCTTCTCCCTAACGCCTAACACGTAACACCTAACACTACACTCTGGTCACTCATTGCTCATTGCTCCGTACTAACTCTGCCCTCCAGCTATTTCGATACCCCGCATAATCTCACTCAGAACTTAAAACTATCTTCTCCCTATTCCCTCCCTAACGCCTAACACGTAACACCTAACACTACTCTCTGATCCCTCATCGCTACACCCCTTCTCCTCCTGCAGAATTCAGAATAATAGTCATCAGAACTATTGTAAATAAAAGAATATTCACCTATATTTTGACCTCACTTTGAGGAGTGGCCAAATTGGTAAGGCACCTGATTCTGGATCAGGCAACTGCAGGTTCGAGTCCTGCCTCCTCAGCACCTTCAAGGCCTTGTAGCAAAATATGTTACGAGGCTTTTTGCATTTCAGCCAACGAGTTTCAATTTTTCAATGCTCTTACATAAGCCCTGTCCTGTGTCATCGCGATAACACAGCATCTTCATACAGCAAATTTCAATGGGCACCGTTACATCCTCCTCTATAAGTATCTCACAACAGATAATAAGGCGCTTCAAATGAGTCGTCTCGCTTGGCTTTTTCACCTAATGGATGACCCTTACTTTTGAAGAGGATATAAAAAAAGGAGACAAGCATAACTTATCTCCTTTTTTCGTCTAACGCTGTAGTATACGCGTCTTACTTCATAGCGTCTTTTGCTGCGTCTGCTGCGCCTTCAACTGCGTCGCCTGCTGCTTCAGCAGCATCTTCAACTGCTTCAGTTGCTGCATCAGCTGCTTTCTCTACAACACTTTCTGAAGCTTCTTCTGCTGCTTCTTCAGCTTCTTCTGCTGCCTCTTCAGCTGCTTCCTCAACAGCCTCTTCAGTAGCCGCACCGGCTTCTTCTGCTGCTTCTTCAACAGCTTCTTCAGACTCTACAGCCTGTTCCTGCACAGCTTCTTCAGTTGCCTGTTCTGCTTTAGGTGCACAACCGAATACTGATACCGAGCTCACGAGGAAAAGAAAAATGAAAAGTTTTTTCATAATGACGTTCTGGTTTGTAAGGTTACGTTAACAACATCTTGCAGCTTGTTCTGCTACAATATATTAAAGAAAAACAGCGAGTTTTCAAAAGTCCCCCGCATGTATACCATGGATGCAAACACGCAGCCATGGTACACGTCAGCCAAGCAGATCAGTCAACAAGAACCTCGAGCTGCTCTTTGGCCACCTCATGAAAATTGAGATACATATAAACCTTATCGGTGTGCCCTGCCAGATTACTGCTGACCGCCTCGAAATACTCTTCCAGACTTGGCAGTCTTCCAAGGAGAGCGCAAACTGCAGCAAGCTCGGCTGATCCGAGATAGACTTTCGCGCCGTTCCCAAGACGATTTTCAAAGTTCCTCGTGCTTGTAGAAAATACTACCGCGTTATCTGCGACACGGGCCTGGTTACCCATACAAAGAGAACAGCCGGGAGTCTCAGCGCGCGCGCCTGCCGCACCGTATATTGAATAATACCCCTCATCGACAAGCATCTTCATGTCCATCTTGGTCGGAGGAACAACCCAAAGCCTGGTCGCGACCTGCCCTTTACCCTTCAGCACCTCACCGAGGGCGCGGAAATGACCGATATTGGTCATACAGCTGCCGACAAACACTTCATCGATATTTTTCGGCCTTGACTCATCTGCAAGCGCTTCGGATAGCGTAAGAACGTCGTCAGGATCATTCGGACATGCTATGACAGGCTCCTTGACCTCATTCAGATCAATCTCGATAACCGCTGCATATTCAGCATCGGCATCCGGCTCCATAAGTGATGGCTCAGCCAGCCAGGCGTTCATCTTCTCGACCCTGCGACCCAGCGTCTCGGAATCTCCGTATCCGTTTTCAATCATCTGTTCAAGAAGCTTGACATTGGATTTGAGGTACTCGATAACCGGCTCTTTGTCAAGACGAACCGTACAGGCTGCCGCGCTGCGCTCTGCCGAAGCATCACTCAGTTCAAATGCCTGTTCGACCTTCAGCTGGGGCAGACCTTCAATCTCAAGAATTCTGCCGGCAAAAATATTTTTCTTACCTTTTTTCTCGACAGTCAGCAGCCCCTGCTGGATAGCCTTATGAGGAATGGCATTGACCAGATCACGCAACGTAATACCCTCCTGAAGCTCTCCCTTGAATCGAACAAGAACCGATTCAGGTACATTCAGAGGCATAGAACCGGTTACTCCGGCAAAAGCAACGAGGCCTGAGCCACCGGGAAAAGAGATCCCGATAGGAAAACGGGTATGTGAGTCAGCACCGGTTCCCAGCGTGTCAGGTAGAGTCATTCGATTCAGCCATGTATGGATAACACCGTCACCCGGACGAAGCGCGACACCGCCCCTGCTCATAATAAAGTAGGGAAGCGTAGCATGAAGTTTCACATCCGATGGTTTCGGATAAGCAGCCGTATGACAGAAACTCTGCATAACGAGATCCGCACCGAAGCTCAACGCTGCAAGCTCCTTGACCTCGTCACGGGTCATCGCGCCTGTCGTGTCCTGTGAACCGACGGTCACTGTTTCCGGCTCCACATACATTCCGGGCCTTACACCTTCAAGACCGCAGGCTTTTCCGATAATCTTCTGAGCAAGGGTATAGCCTTTTCCTGAATCCTCAGGCTGGAGAGGGTTCTCGAAAAGATCTATCTCTCCCATCCCCAGTGCTTCACGAGCCTGACGGGTAAGGTTTCTTCCGATAATCAGCGGAATCCTGCCGCCTGCCCGTACTTCATCTCCAAGAGTGTTCGGCTCGAGATCGAACTCCGTGATGACAGCGCCCTCTTTTTCAATTTTTCCCGCATAAGGATAAAGATCGATGACATCCCCGGTTTCAAGCTCTGCCACATCAGCCTGGATCGGCAACGCTCCGGAATCCTCAGCGGTATTGAAAAAGATCGGTGCAATGATGCTGCCGATGACAACGCCGCCGGTACGTTTGTTCGGTACAGCAGGAATATCCTCACCGATATGCCATTGGACCGAGTTGATTCCTGATTTACGGCTGGAACCGGTACCGACAACATCACCGACAAATACAAGCGGATGACCTTTTTTCTTCAACTCCGCAATTGTGCCGATCGGGTCATCCATTTTGGAGCGCAACATACTCAATGCATGCTGTGGAATATCACTTCTGGTAAAAGCCTCGCTCGCGGGAGAAAGATCATCGGTATTGGTTTCACCGGGAACCTTGAAAACCGTAAGCGTCATCTTTTCAGGAATAGCAGGCCTTGATGTGAACCACTCTGCCTCCGCCCATGAAGCCATGACCTCCCTGGCATAACTGTTCGATTTTGCGAGTTCTGCAACAATCTCGAATGACTCATAGACAAGAAGTGTTTTCTTCAGCATGTCAGCAGCTGCCGCGGCAACATCGCTGTTCTCATTCGACAGTGCGTCTACCAGAGGCTGTACATTGTATCCGCCGAGCATGGTACCGAGAATGGTAACCGCCTCAACGGCTGAAAGAGCTGAAGATGCTTTTTCTCCTTTAACGATACTGTCAAGAAAAGCGGCTTTTTCAAATGCCGCGTCATCCACGCCCGGGCTGATATGTTCGCAGAAAAGTTCAAGCAGATAGTCCTGCTCGGCAACAGGATCCTGCTGCAGCAGTTCAATAAGCTCACGAGCCTGCTCTGCGGTCAAAGGAAGCGGAGGAATGCCGCTCGCGGCCCTCTCTTCAGTGTGTGTCCGGTATTCTTGTATAAGACCCATTACGTCAATCTCCTTCTGGTTTAGATGCTTGCTGAAATTCTTTCTTACAAAAAGGAAGGGTAGCATCCCGCTGTGTAGCGGGCAAAGATTAAAAGTTAGTATACTTCTCAAAAAAAACCAACGACGATGTGAGGGGAAAAATGAATGGCTGAATTAGTACTGAGCGATGAGCAATGAGCAATGAGCAATGAGCAATGAGCAATGAGCAATGAGCGATGAGCGATGAGCAATGAGCGATGAGCGATGAGCAATGAGCGATGAGCGATGAGCAATGAGCGATGAGCGATGAGCAATGAGCGATGAGCGATGAGAGAGTAGGGTTAGGGGGAAGATAGTGCTGAGTGCTGAGTTCCGCACCCCCGCAAAGTCATGCCGCCCTGTGAAATCCAAACTTCTATTTCACGGGGTGATCCGGCATCCATGCAGTTACCGCTATACGTATGGATTCCCGTGTCAAGCACGGGAATGACAGGAGAAAAATCCTCTCGCCTCTTGATTCTTCCTGCAACTCGTCACTCGTTACTTGTCACTACCTCTTCCTCACACAATCAGCATGCTGTCACCATAACTGAGAAACCTGTAGCCTTTTTCAAGCGCTTCATCATAGGCCTTTTTCAGGTTATCCCATCCCGCGAAAGCCGCGGTAAGCATCAGCACCGTGGAGCGGGGGGCATGATAGTTGGTCAGAAGACCGTCAATCACAGAAAAAGAGCAGCCGGGATAGATAAATATATCAGCCTCGCCTGTAATCTCTTTCGGGTCACCCGGCGCATTGATGGCAGATGCGCCATGTTCGAGTGAACGGGTAACTGTGGTGCCGACGGCAATGACCCTACCTCCCTCTTTTTTTGCGTCCAGAATTTTTCTGACTGTTTCGGATGGCAAATAATACTGCTCCCTGTGCATCACGTGAGCCTCAAGATCATCCCCTCGTATAGGCAAAAAAGTCCCGAGCCCTACGTGCAGGGTAACATATGCAAGCTCAACCCCTTTGGACTGCAGGGATTCAAGCAGTCGACCGGTCATGTTCAATGAAGCGGTAGGCGCGGCAACCGACCCCGGTATTTCAGCAAAAACCGTCTGGTACCGTTCACGGTCAACTTCTTCGGCGCGTCTTTTCAGATACGGAGGAATCGGCACCTCCCCATGTTCGGCAAAAAAATCAGGAACGGTTCTGCCATCGGAACAGGATACTCTTGCAACCCCCTCCCCTTCAACCGATTCGACAAACAATCTACCGCCCCGGACAAGCAGGACATCCCCGGGTTTCAACCTGCCCCGGTACATGACAAGCTCCTGACGCTCTCCATGCTTCTCCAGTAAAACAAGCTCAATTCGCGCGCCGGTTGTTTTTTTTGCAAACAGTCTTGCATTCACCACTTTACTGTTATTCAAAACAAGCAGATCGCCCGGCCCGACAAAGCGGTCAAGTTCGGCATACCGAGCATGGGTTATTGCGCCTGTACGACGCTCCAACACCTCGAGCCTGGAGGTTCCCCGGTCACGGGGGGGATAGATTGCTATGCTGCTTTCAGGCAGTTCATAGCTATAATCACTAACTTTCATGGAGAATCAACAAGCCGAAAAAATTTTCCTGTTCTGTTAACAATGCATACTACTCATGCAGGAAAACAGGGCTCCGTTCACCGGAACCTTCTACCTGCGCAGCAGGATATTGCTGACGACCTAACGATTAAGTTTCCTCAATCTTGCCCTCACCGCTTCAGCATGGGCCTGGAGCTGCTCATGATCCGCAAAACGGGCAATCTTTTCGCCCGAAACAGCGAGCTGCTCTCTGGAATAAGAGATTATGGAGGTGTGCTTGATAAAATCACGCACGGACAGCGGAGAAAAGAACCGTGCTGTTCCATTGGTCGGCAGCGTATGATTCGGTCCTGCATAGTAATCCCCAACGGATTCACAGGAATAGCTTCCCATAAATATCGCTCCGGCATGCTTCAGATCAGGGAGAATCTCCCAGCTATCACGAACATGCAGTTCAAGATGCTCCGGCGCTATCATGTCTGAAACCGCACAGGACTCCTGAAGATCATTGGTCAGAACAATTGCCCCGTTTGCCTTGAGCGCCTGTTGAATGATATCGTTGCGCTCCATGGTCGTCACCATTTCATCAGCCAGTCGAATCACCTCTGAGGCAAGTTCCGCCGAGTGGGTGATCAGAACGGAAGATGCGTCAGGATCATGTTCAGCCTGAGCGAAAAGATCCAGCACGATAAACTCGGGATCTGCCGTGTCGTCAGCGATAACAACAACCTCGGAGGGACCGGCAACACTATCGATGGAGACGTGCCCGAATACCTCCTTTTTTGCCTGAGCCACATACTTGTTTCCAGGCCCTGTAATCTTGTCGACTTTCGGAACACTCTGAGTACCGAAAGCAAACGCTCCAACAGCCTGTGCTCCGCCAAACTTGTATATAGTATCGACACCCGCCACATGAGCTGCAGCAAGAATATGCCGACTCACCTTCCCTTCTGCATCGCACGGGGTCGTGAGATAAATCTCGGGAACACCGGCAACCCTGGCAGGCGCGACATTCATAAGCAAAGAAGATGGATAGGCTGCTTTTCCTCCGGGAACATACAGCATCACTCGCTCAATCGGCGTCACCCGCTGACCGAGAATAACACGATTTTCTTTTTCGTAAAAGAAGCTCTTTTCGGTTTCAAGCTCATGAAACGCTGTTATGTTCCTGTATGCCTCTTCGAGGATCTCGATAAAACCCCTGTCCGCAAGCTCATACGCTTCACGAATCTCTTCAGGCGATACGGTGATTTCTCCCGGTTGAAAACCCTGAAACTTCCGGGTATACCCGAACAGCGCTTCATCCCCTCTCTCCTGAATGTCTGAAAGAATCTCCTGAACAACCTGACGAACCTCAGGTTCACAGGTGACGCTACGGCTAAGATGACGCCGCAAAAGGGATTTTTCCCCGGCATAGGTAAACAACCTTAACACTGCACGATTTCTTTATGTGGTTCACGATACGAAGTTCTTCACCTAATGTAAACAAACGGGCAATTTAAAGAAACAGAACCACTTTCACCTCGAGTGCACGCTGCCGAAAAAAACTCATTTCCGCGCAACGATTTTCATTTGAAATAACTGCTCCATTACCTACATTTCTAATTCTGTGAAAGCGCAGAAGGAACTCCTTCCCTACCGCCCACACAAGGCCAAACAACGTTACGACACACACATCTACTGTAAGGAACGACATGAGCTTTTTTGGTTATCTATTCAGAGACATTGCCATAGATCTCGGGACTGCAAACACACTTGTATTTATTCGCGATAAAGGAGTGGTACTCAACGAGCCTTCCATTGTTGCCAGAGAACGAAGCACCGGAAAGGTCGTTGCCATAGGACAGGACGCTCTTTTGATGCATGAGAAAACACATCCGGGAATTGTCACCATCAAACCGCTTGCAAACGGTGTGATTGCCGACTATGAGGCGACAGAGGAGCTGATCAAGGGGCTGATCAAAAAAACAAAAAGCCAGTTTTCATTCGGTATACGGAGAATGGTTATCGGTATTCCGTCGGGAATCACGGAAGTTGAAAAAAGAGCCGTAAGGGATTCCGCGGAACATATAGGCGCCAAAGAGGTCTATCTTGTCGCTGAACCGATGGCGGCGGCGATAGGTATAGGACTGGATGTGAAGGAACCCATGGGGAATATGATTGTCGATATCGGTGGCGGAACAACAGAAATCGCCGTCATCTCACTGGGAGGTATCGCTTCCGGGGAATCACTCAGGGTTGCCGGAACCGATATCACCAACTCGATCATACGCCATTTCAGAAAAGCCTACAACCTCGCTATCGGGGAAAGAACCGCCGAAGAAGTTAAAATCCGCATCGCATCGGCGTACAAGCTGGATAAAGAGCTTACCATGACCGTCAGAGGACGGAACCTCGTCACCGCCCTGCCGGAAGAACGGGAGATCAACTCCCCCACTATCAGAGAAGCGATAACAACCCCTATCAGCCAGATCATCAACTCGATAAAAAAGTGTCTTGAGGTTACCAAACCCGAGCTTTCAGCAGACGTTCTCGACCGGGGCCTGTTTCTTGCCGGGGGCGGTGCGCTCATCAAGGATCTTGACAAGAAAATACATGATGAAACAAAGCTCGCAGTTCATATCAGCGAAGACCCGCTGACCGCAGTAGCAAGAGGCACCGGGCAGGTTCTTGAAGACCTCGACAACTACCGTACCGTTCTGCTCCCCACAAAGAGATACTGAAGAAACAGTCTTCAGCAGGCAGTGTGCTGTCTCCAGTACACACAGTACAAACTGCCTGCTGAACACTGCCAACAACCCTTTTTCCTTTTGACCTTTCGCCTTTTGCCTTTTGCCTTTTGCCTTTTGCCTTTTGCCTTCTGCCTTCTGCCTTTTGACTTCTTCCTTTTGACTTTTGCCTTCTGCCTTCCGCCTTAACGCTTTTCCTCCAGCAGACGTGAATAAAACGACTCATAGCGTCTGACCAGCGTCGAAACATGGTATTTCCGGGCCTGTTCAACGCAGCTTCGGGAAAACATATCCCATCTCCGCGTATCGGTCAACAGCTCAAGTGCCTTTTCAGACATACGCCCGACATTGCCAAGCTCGACGAGATAACCGTGCCTGCCGTTCGAAATGAACTCAGGAAAGCCGCCCGTATCGGTTACGATAACCGGTACACCACAGGCCATAGCTTCAAGAGCTGCCAGTCCGAAAGACTCTCCACTGCTCGGCATCAGCATCAGATCTGAAACCGAAAGCAGGGGAACAATATCATCTATCTTTCCGAGAAACCGCACATGCCGTTCAATACCGTTCTCCCGTGCCCATACTTCAGCCTCGCTTCTTTCCGGACCATCCCCGACAAGCAGTAATGTCGCCGGGATCTTCTTCACAACAGTGTAAAAAGTTTTCAGGACATCACGGATCCGCTTGACCGGCCTGAAGTTGGATATGTGAATACAGACCTTTTCACCATCGAGCCCGAGCTGTTCACGGATTTCCGCACTATTCGACTGACGATGAAACAGTTCAGTGTCGACAAAATTCGGAATCACTTCGATTTCATGATTAGGGCTGAAAAGCCTCACGGTTTCCCTTTTCAGATATTCCGACACAGTTGTCACCCCGTCTGACTTGTTGATAGCCAGCCTTACAGCGCCATGCATACTGTTGTCAGCGCCGACAACAGTAATATCGGTACCATGCAGTGTCGTCGCCAGTTTGAAACATTTCGCCTCTGAACAGGACTCTTCAAGCATCTGACGGGCAAGCATGGCGCTCAGCGCATGAGGAATAGCGTAATGTGCGTGCACCACGTCCAGCTTTTCGTAGGTTGCCACCTCGGCGATTTTTGTTGCGAGGGCAAGCGAATAAAACGGGCACTCGAACACCGGGTAATGCATCGCCTCAACTTCGTGATAAAAGATATTCTTCGTGAATACGCCCAGCCTGAAAGGCGCAGAACGGTTGATAAAATGAATGATATGCCCACGTTCTGCCAGGGCCTTACCCAGTTCGGTAGCCACCGCCCCACTTCCGCCGTAGGTGTGATGGCAGGAAATGCCTATTTTCATAAGGTACTTGTTTTGTTGTCTTCCTTTAAATAACCGGAATAGAGTACTTTCCATTCCCTGAAACGCTGCAATGCAGTAGAGCATCAAGACTCAGGCCGGACTGATTCCAGGGAAACATTTTAGGTACAAATACCCGTTACAGTAAGAAGCAATTCTCCAATCGGTTTTTCCAAACCATGCACAAAGAACCGCATTTACCATTCATTTCGTAACGCTCCCATGAAAAAGAAAAGAAATATTATCGTTGATCAAGCATTTTCCATTCCCGTGGAAGAACAGCAGATAGAGCTTGTAGAAAGAAAAGGAATTGCCCATCCCGATACCATGTGTGATCTGATCATGGAAGCGGTCTGTCTTGAGCTCTGCAAGGAGTATACAAATCGTTTCGGGCAAATCCTGCACCACAACATAGACAAAGGGATGCTGGTTGCCGGAAAAACCCTGCCGAAACCAGGAGGAGGTACAGTAATCGAACCGATGAAAATCATCTTCGGCGACCGCGCGACCTATACCGGTAACGGATCGGTTGTACCTGTCGGCGAAATTGCCGAAGCCGCAGCAAAAAAATGGCTTGCAAAAAACATGCGTTTCATCGACCCTGAGATCAACCTCCTCTACCAGAACGAAATCAAACCTGGGTCACCCGAACTCACCGATGCTTTTGCGCGTCCTGTCATCGGGGCAAACGACACATCGGTCGGCGTCGGATACGCCCCTCTCAGCGAAACCGAAAGGCTGGTACTTGCAGCAGAGCAATACCTCAATTCGAACATATTCAAACATGCCTATCCTGAAACCGGAAAGGATATCAAGATTATGGCCTTGCGAAAAAACCGGGTTCTTACACTCACCGTTGCCATTGCGTTTGTTGACCGCTATATACACAACGCAGCCATGTATTTTGAAAAAAAACAGATCATACAGGATAACCTGACAGAGTTCATCAAGTGCAAACAGAACACGATCGACAAGGTCAGGGTAAGAATCAACACGCTCGATGACCCTGAACGGGGGGAAGGGGGAATGTACCTTACCGTGCTTGGCTCTTCTGCGGAAAGCGCAGATAGCGGACAGGTCGGTCGGGGTAATCGCGTTAACGGCATCATCGCGTTCAACAGGCCTCAGACCCTTGAAGCCGCTGCAGGAAAAAACCCGGTAAACCATGTCGGCAAAATCTACAACGTCCTCAGCCATGAAATAGCACGACGCATTCATAAAGAGATACCCGGCGTCAGGGAAGTTACCGTGTATCTCTGCAGTCAGATCGGCAAACCCCTTGATGAACCGTTGCAGGCGTCGGCAAGTCTCATCCTCGAGGAGGGAGCACTCCTTGAGGATATTCGCGAAGCGGTAGCCTTGATCATTCAGGTTGAACTTGCCTACATAGGCGTTTTCATCGAACAGCTTGCTCTCGGCAAATACACGGTGTGCTGAAATGTCATGCAATTACTGTAACCTGAGTTGATCGTTTCAACAAATGCTTTATGCTGTCAACTTTATACTATATAATGCGTATCAAGGCACGGTCACAAGTCCCGAATGTACCAGGATGCCGGACGCACGAAACAGAAAAAGCGAAATCCTGATGTATGCCACAGAACAGAGAAGCTGTCATACGGACCGTTGTTCCCGGCTCTTTAACCGCCTTTTCAACGGTGATAAGTGATAACCAACAGGATTTGCATGTCAGGTAAGTCAGGCAGGAGTACCGTGAAATTTGCAGAATCTGTCGCGCTTATCGCGATGATGATGTCTCTCGCCGCGCTTTCTATCGATGCCATGCTCCCTGCCCTTCCTGCGATCGGCCATGAACTTGGCGTCCTGCAGGAAAACACCAACCAGCTTGTCATCTCTCTCTTGTTTCTCGGCATGTCGGCCGGACAGATTCTTTACGGACCGATGTCTGATTCAGCCGGCAGAAAGCCCGCGATCTATACCGGTTTCGGCATTTTCATCACAGGAACGCTCTTCTGCCTCTTCGCCACGAGCTTCACCATGATGCTCTCCGGCAGGATCCTTCAGGGGGTAGGAGCCGCAAGCACCCGCATTGTTTCCATAGCAATCGTGCGTGATCAATACGAGGGACCGAAAATGGCGCGCGTCATGTCTTTTGTCATGACAATATTTATCCTCATCCCGATTCTCGCACCTGCTCTCGGGCAAACCATGCTTAACGCGTCTGGATGGAGAGCCATCTTCGGCATCTTACTGTTTCTCTCCCTCTTCACGCTCGCCTGGTTCTCATTACGCCAGCCAGAAACCCTGAGCAGGGAAAAACGCATCCCGTTTACTATCAAAAGAATAGCGGCGGCCATCCGTGAAGTACTGGGTATTCGGCAGTCATTAGCCTATACCATCATTTCAGGCCTCGTCTTCGGTTCTTTTCTCGGATACCTGAACTCCTCTCAGCAGATCCTGCAGATACAGTATGGGCTCGGAGAAGATTTCCCGCTCTACTTCGGCATACTTGCCGCCGCTTTCGGTGCAGCGACCCTGCTGAACTCAAAACTCGTCATGCTCTTCAGAATGCACTCTCTCGTCCATCATGCGATGCAGGCACTTGCCGTGCTCTCCGGGTTGTTTCTCGTCACTGCAATGACGCAACACGGGCACCCTCCCCTCTGGGCTTTCCTCATCTACCTTCTGCCTGTTTTTTTTACCATCGGCATCCTGTTCGGAAACCTCAACACTCTGGCAATGGAACCCCTCGGGCACATTGCGGGTATCGGAGCATCGACAATCGGCTCCCTCTCGACCTTCATCGCGTTGTCAGTCGGTACGGTGATAGGCCAGAGCTATAACGGAACCGTTCTGCCACTGATCGCTGGATTTCTTATACTGAGCGTTCTGTCTCTCGGCGTCATGCGATGGATGGGTCTGGAATCAGGCCTCGCTCTTTCAAGAGATCAGTAGCTGAAGGAAAGACCGGCAATAATCGCGTTTGTATTGATTCCGTCGTTTGGCTGCGTAAAGCCGGCATTGGAAAGATGTCTGAAACGATAGGCTGCGTTGAACGCCATCCTGCGTGTCACGTCAACCTGCAGCCCTGCACCGAACTGACTCAAAAAGTTAAATCCCGCGTCACCCTGTTCGACGGTATCGATACCGAAATAGGTCGGCCCTGAACTGATCTCGCCAAAGACAGAAACGCCATCTGCCACCGGAGTCATATACCGTAAACCGATGTTGATACCGGCCTCTATACCTCTGTCCGGAGCAATAATGGTATTGACAAAAGGCTCGATGCCCAGTTGAAGCGAACTATCTCCATGGATGCCTGCAAAGTCATTGATATCAAGACCAACTCTGACGGAAAAAGGTATGATCTCAAGATCCTCGTCACCCTTCAATTCCCCCCATACATATCCCGAGCTGAAGGTAAGATCATTGAAACTGACAGATTGATGGCGATCGGTAAATGCATGAATCCTCGTACTGGAATCCGCTGAGGAAATACGAGGAAACAGAAAGAGTCCTGAAAAGATAACTGCAGCGACAATTGCTTTGACGTTGACGATCCTCATTTCCCGAAGTTTTTATGTGATAAGATGCTTACTATTTTTTACAGTATACAAAAAGTATCTGAAAATCACCGAATGCCGCTTGTCAGGATATAATTTTTTCACCGTCCCTACACACCTCATATCCGTCCCCCCTGAGAGCAGACACCGGCCGGCAGGATTGCTATCCGCCCGCAAACTTGTTACATTAACGTATCCATAACAGCAGCAGGGTGAGCCACCACACCAGAACGAACATATCGTCATGAACTACATCACGCATACAATCTCGAGAGAAACGACAGAGCCGATACAGATTATTGACATAACTGACGAAGTTCGGGATCTCGTTGTTTCCTGCGGTCTGGAACAAGGACAGATAACACTGACCAGTCAACACACTACCGCATTCATCAACATCAATGAAAAGGAAACCAGGCTGCTTGAAGACATGGTGACCTTTCTTAAACACCTCGTACCGAAAGACGGTGACTATCTGCACAATATTGATCCCATAGACGGACGTGATAACGCTCACTCCCATCTCATGGGCCTTTTCATGAACAGTTCCGAAACCATCCCGATTCATGCCGGCAGGATACTTCTTGGTGAGTGGCAATCCGTTTTCCTTGTAGAACTTGACGGACCGCGCACAAAGCGAAACATTCTCATGCAGGCTTCCGGAATATGACCGGCTATTTTCCGGCAATCGATACACAGAGACCTGTCACTATCGAAATCAGCGATCTGTTCACCTGTTGCAGCTGTTCTCAACATCCTAACGTTCATCACTCACGAACGCTTTCCATTCTTCCGGCAATAATTCCGTGCAAGGAACCGGTAACCGCTTAATCCGGTTTATTGAAAGAACATGAGTACGCAAATCAACTGATAAGGACATTTCTATGGAACAATTCCATCAGGTTCCGCCAAACGGCAAATACCCTTTTCTTTCAGCAATTGTTTCTCCAGAAGACCTGAAAAAACATACCATCCATGACCTTCAGAAAATTGCGGATGAATGCAGGTCATATCTTATCGATGTAGTGGCTGAGAACGGCGGGCATTTCGGATCGAGCCTCGGTGTCGTAGAGATGTCTGTGGCCATGCACTATGTCTACAATTCCCCGCACGACAAAATAATATGGGATGTCGGTCATCAGGCCTATATCCACAAGATCCTGACCGGTAGAAAAGAGCTGATGCACACAAACAGGAAATTCAATGGCCTTGCCGGTTTCCCGAAAATCTCTGAAAGCGCTCATGACGCCTTCGGTACCGGCCATGCATCGACATCCATTTCTGCCGCGGCGGGAATAGCGGCGGCAAAAAAGCTGTCAGGAAGTAACGACAAGGTTATAGCCGTTATCGGTGACGGGAGTATGACCGGAGGAATGGCATTCGAGGCAATGAACCACCTCGGAGATATCAAAAGCGACGTTCTTGTTGTTCTGAACGATAACCAGATGGCCATCTCCCCAAGCACCGGAGGATTGAAAAATTATCTTGTCAACATCACCCTGAACAAAACATACAACAAGGCCAGGAAATTCATCTGGGACTCTCTCTCTCTGCTCAATAACGACCTTGGAGAAACCGCCAAAAACGCTGTGCGCAAAATTGAAGACGGAATAAAAGCCGCCCTCACACCCGGTGCTTTTTTCGAAGCTCTCGGGTTCAGATATTTCGGCCCGATAGACGGCCACAACACGGAACAGCTTGTCAAAGCGTTCAGGGAGATGCAGGAACTGCCACACCCGAAGCTTCTGCATATCATAACGACAAAAGGAAAAGGCTTTAAACCGGCCGAAGACGATCAGAGCAAGTGGCACGCAAGCAGCGGCGGCTTTGACATTACAACCGGCAAATCATTGAAAAAATCAGGAATTGCCCAACCCCCGAAATATCAGGATATTTTCGGCGCGGCATTAGCCGAACTCGCCGATTCAGACCACAGGATCACAGGAATTACCGCTGCGATGTCCAGCGGTACCTCTCTTGATATTTTTCAGAAAGCTCATCCGGAACGCTTCTATGACGTCGGGATCGCCGAGCAGCATGCCGTGACATTTGCCGCGGGAATGGCGGCAAACGGCTATAAACCTTTTTGTGCCATCTATTCCACTTTTCTGCAGCGCGCCTATGATCAGCTGATTCACGATGTCGCCCTTCAGAAACTTCCTGTCGTTTTCGCAATCGACCGTGCGGGTCTTGTCGGAGAAGACGGCCCGACACATCACGGCTCATTCGATCTCTCCTTTCTGCACCCGATTCCCGGTATGGTCATCATGGCTCCCAAAGACGGACAGGAACTCCGGGACATGTTGTACACCGTCTCGAAATATCAGAACGGTCCTGCAGCCATCCGCTACCCGAGAGGACTCTCTTCAGGAATCACACTCCGCCCCGGTTTCCGGGAAATCGAAATCGGCAAGGGGAAAATTGTGCGTGAGGGTTCTTCTGTTGCCATTCTTGCGATCGGCACCATGGTGGAAAGAGCTCTTGAAGCGTCCTTGCTGCTGGAAGAAAGCGGTATTGACGCACTTGTGGCCAACATGCGTTTTCTGAAGCCTCTCGATACCGTACTGCTGGATGATATTGCTGAAACCCACACCGACATAGTGGTACTTGAGGAAAACAGCATCATAGGAGGGCTTAACAGCGCGGTTAACGACTATCTGCGCAGCAAAAGGCGTACGAACAACGTGCTGAGCATAGGCTTGCCCGACGCATTCGTCACTCACGGCAGCATGAACGATCTCTACAGGTTGCTGGAGCTGGATGCGGAAAACATCAGCAGGCAGATCAGTGCGTTTCACCAGGGCACGGTAACAGAAAAAAACGACAGCACCCAGAGCACGATGCGGACAGAAAGATTGGCATAGACTCCCGCAAGCAGATCATCAACCATAACCCCCCATCCTCCTGGCAGGTTCTGAGAGAGATTTACCGGCTCGGGCTTCACGATATCAAAAAATCTGAACGCTACAAAACCAAGCAGTACAGTAAACCACCCCGCGGGGAGGAAAAGAAGCGCCACCCACTGTCCGGCGACTTCATCGATAGTCACCTGTGAGGGATCCCGGCCATAAATAGATTCCATAACGCCCGCGGCCCAGAGACCCAGCACAAAAACCACGACAATTGATGGAAAAGCGATCGATGGGAGCAACAGTGAAGGAGCTGCCCCGAAAACAACCGCCGCGACAAGACTGGTAACCGTGCCAGGCGCAAAAGGGAAATAACCGAGCCCGGCACAACTTCCCAGAACTTTCGCTGTAACTTCTCTCATAAAAACGTTATAGCCATCATGAAGAAGGGCTGGACAATCCTTTCCAGTTCTGAACAAGATAGGAAATTCCGGTATAGACCGTATAGATGGTTATCAGCAGCATAACATAGTCAAGGTAATCCGAATAGAGAACCTCACTCATGAGTGCTGAAATATCTGCGCCGGTAAATGCCCTCTCTTTGAGAAGGATAAACAGCATAACCACATAGGCAAAAACATTCTGTGCAAGCGTCTTGTATTTCGCTTCACGGCTTGTTATCACGGGTTTGTCCTTCCATTCAGCATACACACGCAAAACCGTAACCACAACATCACGAAGTGCAACCAGAAGTACCATCCAGAGCGCTAGATACCCTTCCCAGACATATATCAGAAACGCCGATGTAATGAGGAATTTATCTGCAAGCGGATCCAAAAAAGCTCCAAGACGGCTGGTAAGACCATATTTCCTTGCATGATAACCGTCGTAAATATCGGTAAGCGAGGCAATAATAAACACGATAACGCCCAGTAATTTCATAGAGGGCGATTCAAGCAGCAGCAGAAACATGAAAACAGGAACCAGCAGTATCCGCAATGTCGTCAACAGATTTGGCAAAGTCATATATCGCATACCATATCGGGTGTCAATACATTGATGTATAACAAAATAAATCTCTCAGCTGCGCTCAAGATAAGGGATCCATGACTTATTTCTCAATTTCACACATAAAACTCCAGCGAGTCAGGTCTCAAGGATAGCCTGACAACCGAAAAGCAGACCGTTCACGCGGAAAAAAGCTCCTGATCATTATAACCTGAATAATTCATGAGAGTTCGAAACCCTGAATTGTAGAACTATACATTGAACTGATGATGTACCCGGATTCTCTCCTGAAAACCGGTAAAAAACCTCAAAACCCCATGGATTCCCGTGTCAAGCACGGGAATGACAGGGAGTGGAGAGGAGTCATGCCGCCCCCTTGTAATAATTATTACACAGGGTGATCCGGCATCCATGCAGACCCCGGCACCAACGATGGATTCCCATGTAAGACCTGTGAAATAGATGCTCGGATTTCACGGGTCAGGCTCGGGAATGACAGAAAAAGGAAAGTTTCCCATCCTTGTACGCCTTTTTTTTCTTCCTTTGGTGAATTATTCAGGTATAAAGGGCACCTACAATTCAAGTATCGTCACTCCCGCTCCACCTTCCGACCACTCCCCCAGCCGATAGCGTTTTACTGCAGGGTGCTTATGTAAACACTGCGCCACTTTCTGGCGCAGTGCCCCGGTACCTTTCCCATGGATTATTGTCGCGCTCACGATCCTGTTAAGCCGCAATTTATCGATAAAACGCTCCACTTCGTTTACCGCTTCATCTCCCGACATTCCCCGCAAATCCAGTCTCGTCGATTCAAGTGCGGAAGTTTGAGAGACGCTCACTCCCGCCTGAGAAGGCTGGCTGTCCTTCCGATCGAGTTTCTTCGCCGCGGTTTTTGATACCCTTTCAAGATTCTTAACCGAGGTAGACAGACGAAACGTCCCGCAGCGCACCACAGCATCTTCACCCTCCAGTGAAACCACCTCGCCCGAAGTATTTGTCGACAGAACCCGAACCGTATCCCCCTGCCGTATGCTCTCTTCATGCATCACCTTACCTGTCATCTCCGAAACAATCCGTTTTTCTTCACGCACAGCATCCTTTTTCCGGCTCTCCAGTTTGTTTCTTGCTGCAGTGACGACCTTTTCCTCCGGCTGTTTTTTTACCTCCCGAACAATATCACGGATCATTTTTTTCGCCTTCTCGACCTCCCGCTGCATCTCCCGCTGCCTGGTCAGCTTCAGCTCACGCTCCCTCTCCATCATCTCATTGCCTGCTTCAAGAAGACGTTCGCGCTCGGTCGCAAGCCACGCGCGCTCCTGCTCAAGCGATTGGCTCAGTCCCCGGTTTTCCTCAAGAGTAACCTTGAGATCATCCAGAAGCCGTTCCAACCCGGCTCTGCCTTTATCCAGATAGCTCTCGGCGCGTTCGACCAGCTCAGAGCGGAATCCCATGCGCTGCATCATAGCAAACGCGAAACTGTTGCCCGGCAGTCCTTTCAGAAACCTGAACGATGGACTCAGGGAAGTTTTGTCGAATTCCATAGCTCCGTTCACCACGTTTTCCCGCTCATGTGCATAGGCTTTCATCTCTCCGAGATGAGTCGTCACAATAACCTTCGAACCCCTTGCAAGAAGCTCCTCGATAACCGCGCGGGCAATCGAGCTCCCCTCCTCGACATCCGTCCCCGAACACAGCTCGTCGATCAGCACCAGACTCTTCGGCCCTGCTGACTCAAGAATAATCCGGATATGTTCAAGATGAGAACTGAACGTCGAAAGATCGTTTTCTATTGACTGCTCATCGCCGATCTCGATAGAGATCTCTTCAAAAAAAGGAAAAACCGAACTCTCACTGCAGGGAACAAGATACCCGTGCCGCAGCATACAGCACAGGAGACCGACCGTTTTCATGGCGACCGATTTCCCTCCTGCGTTCGGGCCTGAGATCACAAGAACCTGCTCATCGTCATCAAGCGACAGGTCAAGAGGATAAATCTGCTCTTTTTTCCCGCGATGAGAGACAAGCAGCCATGGATGAAAACCGCGGATAATCTGAAGCGTCCCGCCCGGATCAACCACAGGCAGCACCGAACCGGTATCGACCGCAAACCTGGCACGGCCGTAGAGAGAATCGAACGAGGCCAGCACATCCTGGTTATGCCGTACATTTTCAAGCTCATCCCGAACATGCCCGGACATCTCTTTCAGAATCCTTTCTACCTCCCTGCGTTCCTGAATCTCGAGATCCTGTATCCGGTTGCTCATCTCAAGCGTCTCGGCAGGCTCTATAAACACTGTCTGGCCTGTCTGGGAGTAGTCCTGGATGAATCCCTGAAGCTTGTGCCTGTATTCTACCTTCAGGGCGAGAACAAGTCTTCCGTTTTTCATCGCGACAGTGTCCTCCATCAGCCAACCTCCGGCCTGACACCGTTTCAGCAAACGGCTCATTTTTCTGCGCAGTTCCTCCCTGCTCCCGTTGAGCTCACGCCTCAGCGAAAAGAGGCCGTCACTGGACGTGTCACGTATCCGCCCCTCTTCATCAACAACCCTGCGAATCTCATACTGCAAAGACTTCTCCAGCCAGAGCTGAATAGTCAGATCGTTCAGCGAAGGATAGATCGCGCGGTGACTGAACATGAACTTCCTCAACACTACAGAAGCATAGAGCAGATCGTGTATATCCAGGAGAGCGCGCGGCTCCAGATAATAATTGACAAGTTCAAGCTTCTTCAGGAGCGGTCGTGTATCCGGGAGATGCGAAAAAGGCAGGGGCTTGCCCTCATCAAGAAAACCCTTCAATTCGAGAACCCGGCTCAGTTCAGCATCGAGCATCGAAGAGTCCGCAACCGGAACCGCCCCGGCAAGAGCATCCTTTCCCATATCGGAAATACAGAATGTCGAAACATGCTCGACAATCCTGTCAAAATCCAGTTTTCTTTTTGTCAACGTATCCATCATACCTGCAATAACCGCTTTTTCAGGAAACAACCAAAACCACCTTTCTGACAAACCATGCACCGCAGGCACTACACTATCCGGTAGCCGCCTGTTATCCTAAACAAAATCGATCGCCCTGCACGCGGTATCCTCTTCCCACCACCGCTTACCGTAAGCAACACATGAACAATTCAACAGATATTTTACCTGCCTTTGTCACAACTCTCACGCTGGAAAAAGCATCAGGTAACCGTATATTGTTTGTTTTATTTTCCAGACCGTTACCAGTAAACCAAACACCACTACTATGGAAAAAGAAAAACTTGTCATTATCAATACCGTTGGCACTGAAAACCCGGAAAAGGCAACGCTTCCCTTTGTTCTTGCCACGGCTTGCCAATCACTGGATGCGGATGTGGTCGTATTCCTCCAGTCTTCCGGAGTTGTTTTGGCCAAAAACGGAGAAGCCGCAACGGTAAACGCTCCTGGACTCGCTCCTCTCAAGGATCTGCTCGACACCTTTATGGAACTGGGCGGCACGCTCTATCTCTGCTCTCCTTGCCTTAAAGAACGAAATATCTCAATGGATGACGTCGTGGAAGGCGCTGAAGTAGCTGCTGCCGGAACACTCGCCAGTGAGGTGATGAGCGCCAAATCGGTCGTTACCTATTAACGTAAATCAATTCCTGCATCAGACAAACGCGATAAAACTGATAACGCATGACTGCATCCATATGAAGTCATGCGTTCTACCGTTCATATCTTTCTCTCCGGCCTGAAGAAACGAACTTCAGGCATCGCGCAGATTCATGGTCGGTTTTCTGAACAGGGCGTACTGCAGCCACTTGTGAGCGAATTGCATGAGTTCAACTTCGTCGTTTTTCAGCAGCGCCTGTTCCTCATCATCAACATCAAATATCTCGAGAAATCTGCTCTCAAAAACAAAAGACCTGAACGCGTCAAGATCATAGCTGCCCATAAAGAACATCTTCAGGCTCTTTTCATCAGGTTCCAGATCGGGACTGTACATTTTCTTGTTTAAAATAATGTCCATCCAGACCTTGTTTTTATCGTCATACACATCGATATCCTGCGTCTTTCTCCATTCAGCAACCGTCCATTCCCGTCCCTCCTCAAAACCCTTGCAGTGCTCTTCTTTTATCAGGAAATAAAAATCACTTCCGACAGCAGCATCGTTCTTGTAGATGCCGAATCCGACAGGATAATATCTGCAGGCAAGCGGTCTGTCTTCATAGGTAGAGCATCCCTCATCGGTGACAAAACGGCAGGAACCGGATTCTCCGAGTTTCAGCTTTAAAAACGGCAGCTTTGATTCATGATGAATCACCGGCTCGGTGTACTCCGAAATAAATTCAGCAGACGACAGGCCAAGGCTGTTTTTCATCCTCAGCACATCGTAGGGAGTTAAAAAAATATCAAGGTCACCGCAACATTTGTTATAACAGGCAAGTCCTTTATGGCAGCCGAAACGGAACGTGCTGTCGTTTGTCAGTTTGGTCTCTTCATCGAGATTCAACCCTATTTTATTCAGTATCTTATCCATGTTTACCTCTCTTGTCCTGATTATATCGTTTCCCCGTAACCTTGCCCCTCAGGGAACCAAGAATAAAGACGGTGCGTTACAAAACGACTATTGTATAAAACATATCTATGGCTTAGCTTCGTTCGATCTCCCTTTACCGGGACTTTCAGCCTGACAAACATAGCCAAAATTTGAGTTAAAGAAAAATACCATGAAGATCAAGGAAGCGCCGGATTGCCCCCATTGCGGGACGAAAATGAAAAAATGTGAACCCCCGCCCTACAATTACGGAGACGGGCTGGGGTGGTGTACTCCGTATTTCTATGTCTGCTTCAATGACGACTGCAGCCTCTACGTCAACGGCTGGAACAATCTCAAGGAAAACTTCAACAAGATTGCCTCCTATCGTTGCATGTGCTATCCCGATAACGGCGTCTTTGAAGCGATGTGCGTGTTCTCCCCTGAAGGAATGAAAGGACAGATCATCGAGGAAGAAGAGACTCACTGACACCTGCTTTTGAAGCAGTCAGCCCGGTTTCTGTCGTTAACAGGAGAATCCTGATTATGGATATAACCTGAATAATTCATGAGCGTTCGAAAACCCGAATTGCAGAAATATCCATTGAGCCGATCATGTACCCGGATTCCCTCCTGAAAACCGGTAAAAAAGCTCAAAACCACATACAGTCATACCGCCCTGTGTAATACTATTACACGGGGTGATCCGGCATCCATGAAGACTTCCAATATCAAAAATGGATTCCCGTGTCAAGCACGGGAATGACAGGAGAGGGGACGTATGGAAGACCTGTGAATTCCCGTATAATAGATGCTCAGATTTCACGGGTCAGGCTCGGGAATGACAGAAAAGGGAATGTTTCCCGTCCTTGTACGCCCTTTTTTTCTTCCTTTGGTGAATTTATTCAGGATAAGATATACATCGCGTTTACAAAAAAAAGCAGGGAGCGTCATACGAACGCTCCCTGCTTTTAATTTTTTGTCCGCGACCGTGCTTGTCGTTTACATCTCGACATCACGCTGCAACATCTTCGTATACGTAATGGCTACGGTTCTGTAGACAAAATGAGCGAGCTTTGAATACGGAATGTAGATGATGATGTAAAACACGAAGACCAGATGCATGAAGTAGGTGAGGTAGGCAATTGTAGCAAAATCAAGCACCCTGAACATCTGAGCGAGCATACCTGTAGCGCCTACAAGAAGAACCATCCCGGCAAAAACCCAGTCAAAGGTTGAGGTTACGGTTTCAACACCACGTTCCTTCAATCTGTTGGAAATCACCAGACCGCCTCCTGCAAGCAGAGCAACTGCACTGATATTTGCAAAGATCTTGAAAACCACCCGCAGGATCATCGGTACGGTTTCAGAGCCTCCGAAGAGCGCGACGATATCGGGATCGTTTGCGGGATAGGGTGATTCCCACTGGAGAACATAGAGATTAAACACCGCCCATGCCGTTGTGATCGCCAGACCTATAAACCCGTAGAACACAAGCATATGCGCCACGGACCTGTCCTTGTTCTCGTCACATTTCTTGAATTTGGCATGAGTCATAATCTCCTTGAGCGTCTCGATGAAGCTCGGCAGAAAGGCTGCCTTCGGCTTCATTTCAGAGCTTCCGCCGAGATTCTTCCAGAACCTTGAGATACTTATCGCGAACATCAGTACGGCAAGTCCGGACAGGGGAACAAATATCTGATCGATATAGTGAACCGGGAAAAACTTGGAGAAGATAACCTCTCCCTCTGGAATACCCAGATGACCGGTAACAGCGAGAACAATGATATAGAGCACAACAGGAATGGCAAGCGCCTGCCAGATATTTTTTGGATCACCGGCTATTTTCCCCATAAATTTGGGAAATGCGTTTTCCTGAATCACGCTCTTTCTGAGAATCGAAAGCACGTCACCCGGTTTAGCTCCGCGAGGGCAGTATTTGGAACAATCGTTGCAATTATGGCAGAGCCATATATCCGCGCTTTTCACCAGCTCATCCTTCAGGCCCCATTGAGCCATAACCATCTCCTTCCTTGGAAACGGCTTTTCATCCGGGGATAGTGGACAAACAACGGAGCACGTAGCGCATTGGTAGCACTTCTTCATTGTATCGGCACCGGCCTCTCTAAGCTCTCTGACGAACTTCATATCCGGTGTAAATACAGTCTTTTCAGCCATATAAAACCTCCACAGTTAACAAATGTAAAAACCGGGCAAACCGTGTTCTGAAACTTCTCAGCCCCCAGGGCACAGATTCTCTTAACACGGTTCCGCAGTGATTATTATTAGAATCCCTTGTATGGGTTTTCACCAATGTCATCGATCTTCCTGGTGAAATCTGCAATGATATCGGGCAGCTTTTCCCATTCATTGATCGAAAGCTGAACCTGCTCAACCCTCTCTGACTCAAGCATGAGTCGGTCAAGCGTTTCCTGAACTTTCCCCAGCCTTTCATTGGCCATCTGACTGCCTTTCACGTAGTGACACTGGTAGTCGTCACCGTATTTACATCCAAGAAGCATTATTCCGTCGATCCCCCTCGAAAGTGCATCGGCAATCCAGACGAGATTCAATCCACCGAGACACCGTAACGGTATCAATCTGATGTTGGGATTGAGGCTCATACGGTTCAGTCCCATCATGTCAAAAGCCGGGTAGGCGTCATTTTCACAGACAAAACCGAGAATGAAGGTCCCTTCATCCGGTACTTCTATAGACTTGAGAACAGAAGAGATCATATCGACGCTGTAGTCCTTGAAAGAGATAACCCTCTGAGGGCATGCTCCCATACAGACGCCGCAACGTCGGCAACGTGACGGATACTCGAGCGGCGTGCCGTCCGATGTTTCGTCATAGGCACCGAATGGACACTCGACCGTACACCTCCGGCACTGCGTACAGCTTTCCATCCTGATTTCAGGATAGGTGCGGTCCCATGTTCTGGGATGAACGGCACGTCCCTGTGCGGTCAGTTCCATACACTGAATCGCCTTGAGAGCAGCTCCGGTTGCGTCAGCCGTGGACTGCACCGCATCCATAGGATGTCTGACAGCACCTGCCGTATAAATACCGGTACGCCTTGTCTCGTAAGGGAAACAGATAAAATGAGAGTCTGGAAATCCCCATTTATGATGAGGCATTTCCGGGCCCTGTCGATACTTGAGGTTCAGAATCAGACTGTCCGGTTCAAGCGCCTCGATTTCACCGTCCTCTGTCTTTTTCGCGACCATATTGCCGATATATTCCGGCGTCAGATTATTGACACTCTTCTCTTCAGGCACCATACTGGAAACCATGCCGGTTGCGAGTACGAGCATATCGGCCTCAATTTTCATCTTTCTGCCCAGCAGAACATTGTCCACCTCGACATGAAGCGTCCCGTCAGCAGTTTCTTCCACGCCGAGAATCTCGCCCTTGGTCAGGAAAATCCCTTCATCATCCTGAGCGCTCCTGTAGAAATTCTCATACAACCCCATCGTCCTCATATCCTTGTAGACAACGAACGCACCTGCATCAGGATTCGATTCTCTTACATATTTTGCCTGCTTGAGGGAGACATTACAGCAGACCGCTGAACAATATGGTACATGCTCCTTGTCCCGCTGTCCGGCACACTGCATGAATACGACATTCTTTGCCGGTTTGCCATCCGATGGACGGGTAACCTTGCCACTGCCTTTGGTAACAATCTCTTCCATTTGAAGATTTGTCACCACGTTCTTGTACTTGCCGTATCCGAGATGAGGCAGATTACCCGCGTCATAGGGTCGCCATCCGGCAGCAAGGACAATAGACCCTGCGTCAAATGTTTCAGCTGTTCCATTCCTGTCAATGGTGACTTTGTACGCTCCCGGTCCACCTTCGATCGAGGATATTGTCGTATCGGTATGTATGGTGACATTACTGTCATTTCTGGCCGCATCTATTTTTGCACCGATGGTCGGCTCTTCAAGTTCAGCGAACGGGGGTTTGCTCGGAAACACCCTGTACATTTTCTTCGCCCAACCGCCAAGCTCTGAGCTTTTTTCGATAAGAACAGCTTTATATCCGGTCTGCGAAGCTTCAAGAGCTGCAGTCAGTCCGGTCACCCCTCCGCCCACGACAAGAACAGTTCTGTTGACATCAGCTATCTTCGGTTCGGGAACTTCAGCTTTTTCCGTCCTGGTGATTCCCATTCTCAGATAGTCGGCAGCCATCATCTGGCTCCCCTCCCTGGACGCTTCATCAGAAGGCTGTGTCCAGACGATCTGCTCCCTGAAATTCACTCTCTCGATCACATTTTTCAGCGGGTCGAAGTCGAAGACATCGTTATTGACTCTCGGTGAACATGCAGCAATCACAATCTTGTTGACCTCACCGTTGTTAATGTCATCCTTGATCACCTGAACGCCTTCCCGACTGCAGAGAAACGGGTGCGTTTTACATACAGGCACCTTGAACTCACTTGTAGCGACCTTTTCAAGCTCCGGAACATCCAGAGCTTCTCCGATACCGCAGTCACTGCAGATATAGACGCCGATTTTCTTTTCGTCAGCCATAGTTTAACTCCTCACCAGACTTTGAATACTTTTCAATGCCGCCCCTGTGGCATCCTGTATGGATGAAGTAACATCTGAGGGCCGTTTTGCCACGCCTGTAGAATACACGCCGGGTGATTTACCCGCGAGAATAAAACCATTCTCCTCGAAATTCAACGAAGCGTCTTCTGAAACCGAAGGCACCATACCAGTGGCAAGAACCACCATATCTACCTTCTCATATATTTTTTTACCACCTTCTACATCCTCCGCGGTGACAATAACATCACCTGTACCGGGATCTTCCTCTATTTTGGCAACCTTGCCTTTCATCAACGTTATATTTTCGTCACCATCTATCCTGTTGAGAAAATCCTCATACTTTCCGGGTGTTCTCAAATCGATGTATGAGACAACAACCTTCGAATCAGGATACTGTTCACGTATATAGGTCGCCTGCTTCAGGGATGCCATACAGCATATTGCTGAACAGTAATTAAGATGGTTTTCATCCCTTGAGCCTGCGCACTGCGCAAAAAGAACCTTTTTTACCTCTTTGTTATCCGAAGGCCTGAGAATCCTGCCTTTGGTAGGGCCGTTCGGTGAAGCCATCCTCTCCATCATCATGTTGGTGATGACGTTTTTCACGCTGCCGAAACCGAGATTATCCATTTTTTCAGCTTCGTACGGCTTCCATCCGGTAGCGTAAACAATACTGCCGACATTGACTTCAACCATCTCAGGTTTCATGGATAAATCTATAGCATCGTATTTGCATGCCTGAACACACTTGTCACAGGATGAATCTGTGCAGACGTCTCTGTCAAGCACATAGCGCATCGGATAGCACATCTCGTGCGGCAGGTGTATCGCCTTTGTCCTGTCCATCCCGAAGTTGAAATCATTCGAAGTCTCAACAGGACATGCCTCGGCACAGGCATTGCATGCCGTGCATTTTTCATTGACATATCTCGGGCTCACTTTGAGCTTGACTGTATAATCACCCTCTTGTCCGCTTACATTTTCGACCTCGGTCATCGTGTAAACGGTTATTCTGGGATTGGGTTTGATGCGCCTGAAGTTCATCTCCAGACCACAGTATGGCGGGCAAAGTTTTGGAAAATACTTGTTCAACTGAGCCACCCTGCCCCCAAGGTAAGGATTGGTCTCTACAAGTATTGTATTGTAACCAACCTCTGCAGCCTCAACTGCAGCGGTAATTCCGCTTATGCCGCCTCCGACAATTAAGATAGTTTCAACTGACATGATTTCCCTCTGCGGATAGCACTAAAAGTCTTTTTTTAAAGCCTGATATCCTGTTTTCCAATACTCTGAATCACGAACATAAAATAATCCCCGAGGTTACACCTCGGGGATAGTATGTACAGAAACTACGCTAATGCTGCCGGTGTTAATCCGGAACAACCTGCACGTAATCTCTTTTCGACAGGCTCCACGTGTGCGAATCCCTGTCGTACTTCGAAATGGTGAAGCATCTCCAGTTCTCGTCATCCACGTAGAAGTGATCAGCTCTGAAGTAGTAACCCGGATACCTGGTATCTTCCCTGAACAGGATATGCTGCGCATGAGCCTCACCGGCCATCAGGCGATGATAGTTTTCCCAGCATCTCATCAGTTCATGAAGATCCTCTGCCGCCATTTTCCCGGCATCCTCTTTGAGTAGATTAAGGTGTTCCAGTCCTTTTTCAAGCATGGTCTTACTGGTTGTATACCAGGTCGAGACACCGGCAACGTACTCATCCATGATTTTCTGAAGCCTTGCCTGGAACATCTTGGGTCTGATGTAAAACGGATTGACATCCGGATCGGTGCTGTAATCCTTGTTTTTACCGAAGATCTCCATCGGAAGATAGATCTCGCCGATAACCTCGTCGACATCTCTGCCGAGCTCAGGCTTGTAATCAGCATGATCGAGACAGTAAGCTGTCATAGCTTTACCGACAATTCTTCCCTCAGCATGTGAACCTGAGGAGAACTTGTGACCTGAAGCGCCTACACCATCACCGGCTGTAAAGAGACCATCAACGGTTGTCATCCTGTTGTACCCCCAGTGCCATTCGTCAGGGATACCTGCGATATCACCTGGACCGCTCACCCAGATTCCTGCGCATCCCGCATGTGAACCGAGTAGATACGGTTCTGTAGGCATCATTTCGGAAGGAAGTTTATCAGGTTCGATATTGTTTCCTGCCCATACAACAGCCTGACCGATACACATATCGAGGAAGTCTTCCCATGCCTCTGCTTCGAGATGCTTCATCTGCTTCGGCGTCATTGTTTCACCGAGAGCCTGCATGGCTTCATGGGTACGCATCAGAATCGGACCTTTACCGGCCTTCATATCGATCATCATCATATGATTCCTCATCGCCGTAGTCAGCTTGTGAGGATCCTCTGCATATTTACCGAAGTCATCGTTGGCAGCCTGAAGGTTTGTCGCACAGTAGTCTTCTCCCAGCGAGTTCGTCGCCTTACATTTGAAGAACAGGAACCATGCACCAACCGGACCATAACCATCCTTGAACCTTGCAGGCACAAAGCGGTTTTCCATCAGAACAAGCTCACAGCCGGCCTGTGCGGCAAGAGCATAGGTCGTACCCGCGTTCCAGATAGGGTACCATGCACGGCCCTGACCTTCAGCAGTTGAACGGGGTCGGTAGACATTTACCGCGCCACCGCATGCGAGGAGCATGGTTTTGGCTGTAAAGACATACACCTTGTTTTCCCTGACGCTGAAACCGATCGCACCGGCAACCCTGTTCGGGTCGTTCTTGTCATGGATAAGTTCGCTGATGAACACCCTTTCATAGAGGTTCTGCTCAACGCCTGTCTCTTTCCTGTTGTATTCAAGCGCTTTTTTTGCAGCTTCAGCAACGATCACCTTGTAGGATTCACCGTTGATCATAATCTGCCATCTTCCGGATCTGACAGGTTTTCCGCCTTCAGTCAGCTTCGGTGCAGGTTTTGAGCCGTCCTGGGTAGAGCCGTCTTCAGCTCTTTTCCATACAGGAAGTCCCCACTCCTCGAAAAGATGAACAGAATTGTCTACGTGACGGCCAAGATCATAAACGAGATCTTCCCTGATCACGCCCATAAGGTCGGTTCTGACATACTTCACGTAGTCTGCAGGATCATTTTCACCGCAATAGGTATTGATAGCCGAGAGACCCTGCGCGACAGCACCGCTTCTGTCTGCCGATGCTTTATCAACCATCGTGATTCTCAATCCTTTCGGAGTTGCCCATTTAGCTCCCTCGTAAGCAGCTCCACAACAAGCCATACCACCGCCGATAAGCAGAATATCCGTATCTACATTAACAACTTCAGGCTTCTCGCAATATTTAAACTCGTTTTTTTCGACTCCCATTGATTCCTCCTTAACCAATTTAGATTGTGTTATAGTGTTGGATATTCTGTCATGTTAAAGAATCCAGGCTTTTTGAGGTTGTCGTAATCGTGCTCCGGCTTACCGCTGTAGAGATCGATCGAACCTTCTGCCGTGGTGCGGATCGGGAATTTGAACCGTTTCAGGGTACCATTCCTGAATTTGATGGTCCACATGATAGCATCCGTACCCCGTAATGGGATGACGTTTCCTCCAAGAGGAACAAAATCAGCATAACCTCTGACCTCGATTGCCTGCTGCGGACAGATCTTGACACAGTTATAGCATTCCCAGCACTGGTCTGGCTCCTGGTTCCATGCAAGCATTCTGTCAACATCGAGCTTCATCAGGTCATTGGGACAGATATACATACATGCTGTCCGTTCCTGTCCTTTACAGCCGTCACATTTCTCTTTAATCACAAAACTCGGCATAATTAATCCTCCTTTACCGAATAGTTGCAGGATTGACCTGCGATTTAGAAAGCCATTGAAAGTAGTACAAAGAAAAAATTCGAATCACCGGATAACAGACCATGCGCCCCGGAGGCGGATGACTGTCATTATTTATTTACCCTCTGCATGGGTGTGCATCTTGACCTCTACCTTCTCTTCAAGGCCGGCATAATATTTCTTCAGAATTTCAAGTACTTCAGGACGGCTGAAGTGATCGGGAACCTCATCGCCTTCAGAAAGCATCTTTCTGAGCTTCGTGCCGCTCAGGCTCAATCTGTCCTCTTTTCCATGAGGACAGGTCTTCATGGAGGCCATACCGTCACATTTGTAACAGTAAAAAGTCCAGTCTATCTTGAGAGGTTTTGTTTCGAGAGCATCCTGGGGAATTTCATCAAAAATGTGATGCGCATCGAAGGGGCCATAGTAGTCACCGACACCGGCGTGGTCTCTACCGACAATCAGGTGGCTGCAGCCGAAGTTCTGCCTGAACAGAGCATGAAGAAGCGCCTCTCTCGGACCGGCATAACGCATATCGAGAGGATAGCCGCCCTGAATACAGGTGCCCTTTACAAAGTAGTTCTCCATCAAGGCGTTAATGGCATCTTTTCTTACATCTGCAGGAATATCACCGGGCTTCAGTTTACCGAGAAGCTGATGAATAAGCACGCCGTCACAGATTTCAATCGCGATTTTAACAAGATACTCGTGTGAGCGGTGCATGGGGTTTCTTGTCTGAAAGGCAGCAACGGTACTCCATCCGTTTTTCTCGAAAAGCTCCCTTGTCTCTGCAGGAGTCATATACACTCCGGCAAACTCGAAGGGAAAAGAACCTTCACTGAAAACCTTTACAGGACCACCGAGATTCACCTCACCCTGTTGCATAACCTGCAGCACACCGGGATGCTCGATATTGTCAGTCTTGAAAACCTCCCGGCACTCATGAGCCTTGTCGATCTCATACTTCTCTTCGACCACCATGCTCCCCATAAGCTCGCCGGATTCATCGTCAACAAGCGCCACTTCCTCTCCTGCAACGAGGGTGTCACCAAGTTCCTTCGAGGTCGAAAGCGTAATGGGAATCGGCCAGAACGTTCCATCAGCCATCATACAGTTCTCAACACTACCCTTCCAGTCTTCATATCCCATAAACCCAAGCAAAGGAGTAAATCCACCTATACCGAGCATGATGAGATCACCGGTCTCTCTCGACGATAAGCGAACCTCTTTCAATGACTTCGCTTTTTCCATCTCATGCTGCAATTCCTCACCGGACAACAACAGCGGCTTTAAAACCTTATCTTTTCCGTGCGGATTTACCAGGGGCATATGCTATCTGTTTTAGTGTGAAATTTTCAGGGTCTCGAATGAAACAGTATGCATAAGACAGACCTCATACACGACCGCTTTCGAGCGAATAATGATTTTATCTAATCCTGTACTATTTACCAAACATTGAGCCGAAATAAATCGACAGAGATAAAAGAATTTTCAATTCTTTTCATTCAACAAGTAACCCCTCAGGCGGACATCCCGCTTTCGGCTGATGCTACGCCGATCCGGTTGTAACGATCGTAAAATGCAAAATAATTATGTAAAGACGAAGACTATTTACATTCTTCGCCGCACTGTATCGGCACTCACATAAAAAGCTGTATATCAGCATCGGCAGCATACTCCAGAAACATCGCTGCACCTGCGAAATCCACACCGTCAATAAAATCGTCCTTAGTAAAACCAAACACATCCATGGTCATCTGGCAGGCGATAAACTTCACACCGCAATCGATGCAGAGCTCGCGCAGTTCCTCTATCGTTGCAACGCCCTTGTTTTTGAAAGTTTCCTTCATAAGGCTGGTTGCCATGGAATCAAAACCGGGAACATTTCCGGAAATAACGTTCGGTATCGACCAGTTGATGTTCTGAAAACCCTTGCTGCCAAAAGGCATTTTCATAGGCATCGCAGGATTACTGTGAGGAGATACTTTGGCGTCAATCTTTTTATTCAGAAGGGGAAGACCGTAGAACGTAAAGAAAATCACCACTTCCATATCCATGGCCGCAGCCGCGGAACCGAGAATAAAGGGAGGGTATGCCCAGTCAAGTGTTCCTCTCGAGGCGATCAGTGCTACTTTTTTCGGTGATTCCGACATATCAGTTATGGTATACAGTGTTAGAAAAACCGGGCTACTCTCTTCTATCGACAAATGCGCTGAAAACAGCCCGTCAATGCCCTGAGCCGATAATTCCGCTTGCAGCAAAAACAAGAACAAGAATCTGAAGAAAGGCAATCGTGGTATAGATCACGTTTTTCTCCCTGAAAAACACAACGGCAACTGCTGCAAGACAGATAATCGTAGCGCCTGAAAGGTACACGATAGAAGCGAAACTCAGCACATCTCCATGAAGCATATCGTTCACCCATGCCCACCCCGTAGGGAGGTGAAACTGACGGTTCAGCTCCTCGGCACCAAGATGCCAGTTCTTCGCTATGTCGGAGATGGGGACCTTGAGCGGAAAAAGTTCAAAGATATAGATCGCAAAGCCGAGAATAACAAAAACAATACCCAGCGTTGAAACCCAGTGAAGCACCTGGCCATAGACGCGCTGAGCGTTATCAGGCTTCGAGTGTTTTTCGTTCATATGCCAAATCCCTTTAATATTGCTCTGAAACCTGCGAGAAGCAGCAATGTTATGACAATTACTCTTACCGATTTCGTCTTTACCCTGGTCAAAAGCTTTGCACCTATCTTTGTTCCGAGCATCATGCCGGCTATGGAAGGAACAGCGATAAGTGGCAGAACAGCACCTTTGTGAAGATAGATCCATGCCGCAGCCGTATCATTGATAGACAGGACAAAGACACTGGTGGCGACAGATACTTTCAATGGCGCGCCAAGCACCAGGTTGAAAACGGGAACATTTGCCCACCCGGCGCCAAGTCCGAACATTCCGGCCATAAAACCAATAACCACGAACAGCACAAGCCCTACAGGAGTCCGATGAATCTGCCAGTCAATATCTTTTTTCAGCGAGGCTTCATAGTAGATACCGTGAATATGAAGAATCTGTGATAGTTTATCAGGTGCGGAAATTTCCGGAAACTCCGACTTCTTGGCCATCAGCATGATAATGGCGATAAATACGATAGTAAAACCAAGAGAAAGCTGAATAATATGCGAGGGGAGAGCAAGCCCGACCAGGGCGCCGAATATAGAACTTATTGATCCGATCAGAGCCATGGAAAGCGCCAGCCGCAAATTTGCCAGACCTTTGTTCAAAAGAGGGGCCCCGGCTGAAAGCGCACCGGCAAGAGCGACCATCAATCCGGCACCTCTCACAAAATCAAGGTGAAAAGGAAAGAGGCTGCTGACAATCGGGACATAGAGAACGCCGCCTCCGACGCCGGCAACAACGGCTATAATTCCCAGAAAAAACGAAAAAACAAAAAGAAGAAGCACCCATACCCACCAGGCAAACCCTTCTGATGGAAGGGATTCTGCCGCAATACCTTCTGAAGCAACAACATCTGCCGCAAAGACTATTTCCGGAAGAAAAAACAAAACAGCTGGAACTACCAACAGAAAAAGCCAGTCACAGAATTTTAAACTCATAGAAATGCAACCTATATTCTTGCTTGTAATGAGGTGTCAGTCACCGGTATCAGCAGAATTTTCATTCAGATCATTTTCCGGCAAATAACCTTTAATATATAATAATTTGCCGCAATACAGAATATAGAGTCCCACCTGGCCTCAATTTCGCCACCTGATTTCTCAAAGCTCAGTTCATCCCCCGAAAAGCTTTTTATACTCCATGCCGGTCTCCCTGTCAGCTGTCGTCACTGTTATGTTTTCAGGAATCACCTCATAGAAAGATTTGAAGTTCTCCACACTGGAAGGCGAAGAGAAATAAATTTCATCTATACAATCCAGATCGATCAGCTCATCCGAAGAGTCGAGGCCTTGAACATGAACCTGTAACGGAGTCACCCTGTTATGCAATGCCGTCAACGCTTTGACAGCCGGATCGTCAATGGAGCCCGAACCTGGCAAAAGCACATTTTTCCCGGAAAAGCCATTCCTCCTCGCAGTGCTCAGTTCCTCCACGATGTTTTCCGCATCAAACAAATAGTCAGGTTTGACGCCATGCCGCAACAGTTCTGCAGAGACCTTTTCTCCTGTGGCGCAGATGGAAGCATTGACCAGATGACGCGCGTCTCTGCCGCTCTCCACAAGAGCGTTGAAAAAATAACCTACGGCATGGAAATCCGTAAACAGAACACAGGAATAGTCACTTATCTTCTCCATGCATCTTCTTACCTCCTTGTTGTCAATACTTTTGACCACGGTAAAGGGATAACGCACGATAACGTGACGCCTCGGTGTATACCTCCCGGAATCATCTCCGGCAATCAGCACCTTTTTCTTTTTTGCGTACCAGCTGTCGGCTATAAACTCGTTAATGTTTTCGCCAAGGATCAAAAGGGCGGGCGAAACAACCTGCAGGTCCCTGTTTTTCAGCTCGCCCAGCGTTCCAGCGAAAATCTTCTGATTGTACCTCGTTGCGTTCTGAACTATTGCAACTTTGGTTGTTTCCGCCTTTCCCTTGTCGATAAGGGCTTTCGAAACGTCACTTGCAGCTGACGCAACCATATAGTAGACGATGGTGTCCGCATCGGGGACATGAATCTTTTCCAGTGGATGTCCGGTACAGAAAGCGACCGACGATGAGATATTCCTCATGGTCAGCGGTATCTCCGTATAGGCACTCGCCCCATGAGCCGCCGTGATGCCGGGGATTATTTCATACTCGATACCGTTTTTTCTCATGTACGCGATTTCTTCTCCACCCCTGCCGAAAACAAATGGATCGCCGCCTTTCAGTCTGGCGACTGTTTTCCCCTGCCGGGCGTGCCTGACGATCTCTTCGTTAATCGCGTCCTGTTCAAAATGATGCCGGTCTTTTCTCTTTCCGGTGTAAATCTTCAACGCATCAAACTGCTCTATAAGCTCACTCGACACAAGATTGTCATAGAGTATCACATCCACCTCATGAAGAACCCTTTCAGCCTTTATGGTCAACAATTCAGGATCACCGGGACCGGCTCCTATGATATACACATATCCACCACTTCTTTTCATTACTTCCTGCCCTGTATACTTGGATCGTTATTGATATTGTTGTAGAGTGACCAGTAGCCAGTAGCCAGTAGCCAGTAGCCAGTAGCCAGTAGCCAGTAGCCAGTAGCCAGTAGCCAGTAGCCAGTAGCCAGTAGACAGTAGCCAGTAGCCAGTAGACAGTAGAC